>Ga0164290_1000195_pt1 | contig 230246 bp, 200 predicted proteins | sample Micstemetagenome_FD_108782 | JGI IMG/M metagenome (GOLD analysis project Ga0164290, IMG submission 108782) | Contaminated culture microbial community from soil near Moab, Utah, USA - Microcoleus steenstrupii SON62 (Illumina Assembly) | ecosystem: Environmental > Terrestrial > Soil > Soil crust...
GGAGCTCGATTGGGTCGTGGCCCGTCAGCAGGGCTTTTCGCGGGTCGAGGAGGCCACGGCGCTGCGTCTCGGTCGCCTGCTGGACGACGGCGAAATCCAGCTGGGCTGCCGCCTCTCCTCCGCCAAGCTGCACAACGACCTGATCCGCCAGGAGTGGATCGAACCGCTCGGCCGCCGGCGCCATCGCCAGGGCTGAGTCCGCTCCCTTCTCCTTCCCCCCGCCATGACCGCTGCCCCCGCCCCTGAAGCGGCCCCAGCTCCCGCCGCAGGAGTGGCTGTCGGCTGCCGCGCCCCGGCCGCGCTGCTGGAACGCCTGGCCGGCCTGCCCGCCATGGGGCCGGGCCGTCGTCGCCTGGTGCTGCTGTGGCCCCAGCTCGGTGATTTCGACAGCCTCGAGTACGCCCAGGCGCTGGTGCCTGCCTTGCCCCGGCTGCAGTCCGCCGGCATCGAGGTGCTGGCCATCGGTATCAGCCATGGCCCCGGGCGTGAGCGCTTCTGCGCGTTCACCGGTTTCCCCCCGGAGCGGCTGCTGGTGGATTCCGAGCCCCGGCTGCACCGCGCCCTTGACCTGGCGGAGGGTCTGGGGGCCAGCGCCGGCCCCTGGCCCGGCCTGCTGCTGATGTGCGCCGGGATCAGCTCGCCGGGCACCCTGGCGGAAGTGCTGCGCGGCTACACCGGCGATCGCCGCACGCCGCTGCGGCCCTTCGAACTGGCCACCACCCGGCTGAGCAACATGATCGAAGTGCTGGGCCATTGGCGCACCTATGTGCCCCGCGACGACTTCCTCACCCAGCGCGGCGGCACCTTCCTGATCGACGCCGACGACCGTCTACTCGCCGTGCACCGCGATCCGGGGCTGCTGGGCTTCTCGGCCACCATGCACCGGCCGCTCCAGTTTCTCGAGCCCTTTCTGGAGGGGGAAGCGCTCCCGGATTGAACACGTTCTGGCGGCACAGGCGGCTCAGGGATTGAGCGCCTCGCACTGCCAGCCGGTGGCTTCCCGCCAGCGCTGACGGTGGTGCGGTGTGCCGCTGAGTTCCAGCAACTCCACCTGCTGCACCGCAATGCGCAGCAGCAGAAAGTGGGGCGGCAACGGCGTGCCGTCGGCCAGTTCGCTCGGAAACGCCGCCTGCGAATCGAGTGCCTGCCCCGGCGGCGGCCAGCCCCACAACGCCCGCCCCGCCGGGCTCAGCTGGCGCCAGTGCCGCTCGCGCGCCGCCAGCAGGTCTGCGCCGACCGGCAGCTCCAGGCGCCCGCGCAGGCGGAACTGGCTGCGGGCCTTCGGCAGGAGCCAGCAGAGTTCCACCGCCGGCTGGGCCGCCAGCTCCTCGGCTTTGGCGCTGCGCCCGTCGCTGAGCAGATCGAGCCGCACCGCATCCGCCCAGCCGCGGAACACCAGCGTGCGCACCCTTGGCGTGCCATCGGCGCCCACGCTGGCCAGCTGCAGCCAGCGACCCGCCGGCGAGCGACCCTCCCGCTCCCGTGCACCGCGCAGCAACACGCGCCAGGCGGGCAGGGCGCTGCTGCTCAAGCGGCGCGCTCGCAGGCGTAGCTGATCACGCCCCCCTGCCGCAGCTGGAAGCGCGGCGCCGCTGGATCCTCCAGGCTCCACCACCACTTGCCGTCGGTGTAGCTGGGGGCGCCGGCGTTGTTGGTGCGCGGCAGCTGCAGCGTCACCCCACGCCACCGCAGCACCACGAACGCGCCCGGCACCGTGCCCGCCGCCGTGTTGAGAATGCCGATGGCATCAACGGCGCCGTTGTCGGCCAGGGCCAGCAGGGGATCGCCATCGCAGCGGTAAGCCTCGGGGCTCGCCGCCAGCGCCGGGGCGGGCGCCTGCAGGAGCGGCAGCAGCACCAGAGCCAGCACAGCAACCATCGCCGCTGCGGCGCGCCCGGCCGTGGCGAACCAGCGGCGGGCCGAGCGCCTGGCTTGGCGCGGCAGTGGCCCGGCCTGGCGCTGCAGTGGCTGCGCCAGGACCTGCGGCCGGCACATCGGGGGCATGGACGGCAGGCAGGGCTCAGCCATTGTCTTGCCTTCCCCGGGCCGCCGCGTCGGCAGGCAAGGCCCTCGCAGAAGACGTGCGCCACCCCCCAGCAGTGGCCGTAGCTGAAGCCTCACCGGTGGCCGCAGTTGAAGCCTCATGCGCTTCTGCAGCCAGCCAGCCCGAAACCGCGCCCGCTCCTGGCGTGCCAGCGGGGCTCAGCATCCCCATCAGGCGCTCGGCCAGGTGTTCGCCGCTGCGCCAGGCCCCTTCGGCGCGGCCGAATCCGGGCCCGGCCAGGTAGTCGCCGCAGAACGCCAGGCGGCTGCGGGCGCAGAGGCTCAAGTCGACGGGTAACCCCTCGCCGCGGGGGAAAGCGGCGCTCCAGCGCATCAGCTGCCGCTCACCCGCCGGCGGCTGGCCGTTCGCCTCAGGCAGCCAGGCGGCGAGCGCGGCCTGCACGGCGGTCGTGAGTTGCACGATCAGGGCCTGCTCGCGCTCCGGATCGGGCCTCACCCCCGGCAGCTGCACTGCGGCGGAACCCGACCCCACCGTCTGCGGATGATCGGCGGCGAGGGCGGCGCTGGAGTGGGCCACCACGGCGCAGCGGCCCTGTGCGCCGGGCTGGATCGACACGCGCCGCAGCCCCCAGCGGCGCTGGGCGCCGGCTTCGAACTCCAGCAGGCGAAACGGCAGGGCCAGCCAGGGTGCCGCCGCCGCCCCCTCCAGCTGCCAGATCAGGTTGCTGCGAGGCTCCGCGCCCAGGGCGGCGATCGCACGCAGCGCCGCTGCCAGCTGCGGGTCTTCGGCCGCCATCGCCGCCAGTGGTGCGGGTGCGCTGCCCAACAGGGCCCGTCCGCGCGGATGCACCAGCAGGGTGCCGCTCAGCACGAGCCAGTCGGCGTCTGCCAGATGTTCGCCATCGCGGCCGAGCAGGCGCCAGCCGCCGCCGGCACGGGGCTCCAGCCGCTGGATCAGGCGGGAGCTGTGCAGCGTGCAGCCGGTGCCGGCCAGGGCCAGCAATCCGGCACATACCTGCTCCATGCCACCGCTGCCGCGGTAGCGGCTGCCCTGCAGCAACGGCTCCGGCCCGACCGGCTGCAGGGCGCCGCTGGCATCGAGGCGAGCGCAGGGTTCACGCCAGGGTTCGATCCAGCCGCCCGCCAGCAGTGGCGCCAGCAGCGCCGGCGGCGGATCGGCGCGAAGGGTGAGCAGCGGAGCGCCGTGGTCAGCCCGCCGCTGCGGATCGTGGCGGGAGCGGCGGGTGCTGGCGCGACCGCCCGGTCCACGCCCGGCTTCCCAGAGGGTGATCGGTGCCGGCCAGCCCAGCCGCGCCAGCTGGGCGGCGAGGGCGCATCCGGCCAGCCCCGCGCCGACGATGGCCAGCCGCGGCTGCGGGCTGCCCGCCTCAGGGGGCATCGACGCGGAGCAGTTGGGCGCCGTAGTCCTCGCTGAACATGGCCTGCAACTGCCAGGCCTCCAGCAGGGTCTTGGCAATGGCGCGCAGAGCCTCGATGTCGTCGCAGTCGTCAATGGTGCGCGAGTGCATCGCCACGGTGAACTCGCGGTCGAGGGAGAGGGGAGAAGCCACAGCGTTTTTATAAAACGTTACAAAGCTCGACGCCTTGTTGTGGGGCTGCTCACCGCACCACCCGCTGCTTGCTGCTCACCTGCGCCAGCCCCTGGGGGGCTGCTTTACCAAGTGACGCCGTGCAGCTTCGGCAGCGGTGCTGTCTGGCTGGTGACGGCGTAGAGCTGGGGAATGTTGTGGCTGTTGTAGACGCGGAATTCACGCACCAGCGACGCCCCTTCCTCGCGCACCGCCTGATTCAGCACCAGCGAGCCATCCGGGTCGGACACCGAGCGGTGGAAGGTGCCGGGCGGAATGCGCAGGATGTCGCCGCCGGTGTCGAGCCGAACGATGTGGAACGGGTAGTTCCAGCCCAGGTTCACCAGGAAGAAGGTGCGGCCGCCGTGCATGGCCAGCAGGTTGTCTTCCTGATGGGGATGCAGATAGAACTGCCACGCCCCGGTGGCGGGGTCGTCGGGGGGGCTCACGGCCGGCCCGGTGTGCACCACCAGGTCCCTCGCATTCGAGGTGGGCACGGTGATATCGAAGAAGCGGACCGCCGGGGTATCGCGAAACTTCTCGTAGGGGATCAGCTCAAACATCGGCGCCGGCCGGGGCGAGCGATGCGGGCCCTGTGGCAGAGCGGTTGTGGTCATTGGGGCCACACCGGGCGGAACCGGCGTCAGACGGTGGTCTACCTAAACGATCATCACACTCAGTTGAACGTTTCAACCACTACGGAATGACGTTTTGGGACCGGAAACCGTTCCGGTTGGTTGAATGCGCCACAGAGCTTCAACCGTTGCATGCGCCGCCGCTGCCCCCTGCCTGCTGACGCCGCTGCTGCCCGCCCCGGCCTTGGTCCAGAGCCAGCGCACGGCCCCCCGTCCCGCCAGCCGCCCCACCGTGTCGGTGCCGGCCTTCAGAACACGGTCACCCAGCAGACCTGGTGGTGGCGCGCGCCAACCTCAAGGAGGTGCTCTCCGAGCAGGAGCTCAGCGAGCTCGGCATCGTGCGCAAGGGGCCCAACGCCGCCCAGAAAGGCCAGATGACTGGCGCCCGCTACATCGTGCTGGGCTCGGTCACCTCCTACGACTCCAACGTGGAGAGCAAGACCTCCGGCAGCACCTTTGGCCTGCTGGGGTTCGGAAAGCAGCACCAACAGGCCGAAACCCGCGATGACGTGGCCATCGAGGTGCGCGTGGTGGACAGCAGCACCGGTGAGGTGGTGGGGCGCCGCACGGTGGAGGGCGGTGCCACCAACACCGCCGAGGCCGGCTCCCAGGGCGTGAGCCTGTTGCCGGCCGCCAAGGCATTGCGCGCCGAAGGCCAGCCGGGTGTACCGCCGTGCTGAACTCCCCCGTTCAGAAGGGGATCGGCATGTCCACGGCGGCCGGTGCTGGGGCGCAGCCAGCCACCCGCTCCTCCACCACCTGGCCCACCACCACGATCGACGGCGACTGAAACCCCTCCGCCGTCACCCGCGCTGCCAGGCTGCCGAGGTCGGCGATCAGCTGGCGCTGGCCGCTCACGGTGCCCTGCTGGATCACGGCGGCGGGGGTGGTGGACGCCAGGCCGCCCGCCATCAGTTCCTCGCAGATGCGTGGCAGGTTGTGCAGGCCCATGTAGATCACCAGGCCGTCGCTGCAGCGGGCCAGGCCGCGCCAGTCCACCCCGGGGCGCCCTTTGTCGATCTCCTCGTGCCCCGTCACGAAGGTGACGCTCGAGCCGGCGCGCCGATGGGTGACCGGAATGCCCGCATAGGCCGGCGCCGCGATGCCGGCGGTGACCCCCGGCACCACTTCCACAGCCACGCCATGGCGGGCCAGGTGCGCCGCTTCCTCACCGCCCCGGCCGAACAGGAACGGATCGCCTCCTTTCAGGCGCACCACCAGCCGATGCCGCCGGGCCAGCTCCACCAGCACGGCATTGGTGCTCGGCTGTGGCACGGAATGGTGCCCGCGCCGCTTGCCCACGAAATGGCGCTCACAGCCGGCCGGCGGCAGATCGAGCAGGGCCTTGGGCACCAGCGAGTCGTAGACGAGGGCATCGCACTGGCTGAGCAGCCGGTGGGCCTTGAGCGTGAGCAGCTCGGGATCGCCCGGCCCTGCCCCCACCAGATAAACCTTGCCGCTGGCAGAAACGCCGCTGGAAGGGGAAACGTCGTCCGGCAGGGGCGTGGCTGTCATGGCAGCGCCGCGAGCTGCTCCAGCAGCACCCGCTGCAGGCGCGGCCGTTGCAGCAAGGGGGGTCCGAGCTCCAGCGGCAGGCTGTCCGTGAGGCGGTTGGCGGCCAGCGCCAGAGCAAGGACAGGGCTGCGGATCGCCAGTTGGAGCTCCTGTGGATCTGGCGCACTGTATGAAGCGGGCCGGCAAGCGGCACCGGTGATCCTGCTCAGGTGCTGCAGGTAGCGCCGGCCCAGCGCCCCGTCCAGGGGGTGGTGCAGCAGCAGCGGCGCTGCGGCCGCCCCCTGTCCCAGCTCCTGCACTTCCTGCGCCAGGGCCTGCTGCCAGCAGCGCCAGGCCCCCAGAAACGGCAGCCGGTGCAGCGGACCCGCCTGACGCCAGCGGGCGGCGATCGCCGGCAGGTCGTGCCGCACATGGCCGCCTGGCACGAGGAACAGGGGCACCAGCGTGGCGCCCTCCGGCCCCTCCGGCCGCGGCGGCAGGGGTGCATGGGGCGACCCCTCCGCTGCGGTGAGCGCCAGCAGCCGCACGCTGGCGCCGCGCCGTTGCTCCAGCGTGTCGCGCAGGGCCAACAGGTCGTCCGGGATCAGACCGCCGCTGCGGCCGTGCACCAGCAGCAGCAGGGGGCTGGGCGGCAGGGCGTGCAGGCGCCGTTGCCGCCGCGCCGCCACGGCCGGATCGAGCCGGTCTGCCGCCAGGCCCAGCAGCAGCGCCCGCCCTCGGGGCAGGCGGGCCAGCAGGTCGATGGCGTCGGCGGCCAGCTGGGGGTCGAGATCGGCCGCCAGCTGCGAGAGCGTGCGGCGCAGCGCCGGCAGCGGCCAGCTGGACAGGCCCACCGCCAGCCCTTCCAGCGCCGCACGGCGCTGCGCCGCCGGGCCCGGCGCCAGCGCCAGCCGGCTGAGCAGGGCGGCATCGGCGGGATCCCGCTGGTGGCCGAGCAACGGCAGCAGCAGGGGGGCCTGCTGGGGAGCGCGCGCCAGCGCCTGCCGCAACAGCTCGGCACAGCTGGCCTCGCGCCGCCGCCCGATCCGCTCGCCCAGGGCCGGATCGGGCGGGTCCTGCCGCAACCACCAGGCCAGCAGCCGGGGCGCACTGCTGGAATCCAACCGCTCGGCCAGCACGGTGAGCAGGTCGGCCTCCGCGGGCACGCTGCCCGCTTCCAGCGCCGTGAGCCAGGGGGCCAGCTCCAGCTGCGGCCGTCGCCGGAGTTGCTGCAGCCACGGCCAGCGGGCGGGATCACCCGCCGGTGGCAGCTGGGCCGGATCGCCGCTCGGATCGCCGTCGCGAGGCAGCATCGGGTTCGCGGTGGCTGGCTGGCTGGCTGTTCTAGCAATCAGGAGCCTGCGCCACCGGCTCACTCCGGATCAGGCCGGGAGGGCCCGCGGCCGGGCGCCGAACCGCTCCACCAGGATCTGCTCCAGCGCCTCAGGCAGCTCGCTGAGCGGAATGCCCTTGTCGTGCAGCTCCGCCAGCCGGGGATCGGCCGCCATCGAGCCGCCCAGGAACACCTTCACCGCTTCCACCATTTCGCCGTCCTTGCGGGCCTTGGCCCCCATCAGCCCGATCGAACCCATGTAGGGCTGGCCGCAGGCATTGGGGCAGCCGGTCCAATGGGTGCGCACGCCGTGGGGCACCTCCAGGCGCCGCTCCAGTTCCTCCACCACCGCCTGGGCCGTGCTCTTGGTGGGGATCAGCGCGAAGCTGCAGTAGCGGTTGCCGGTGCAGCTCACCGCTTCCGCCGCCAGCGCACCGGGATCCACGCGGAAGTGGCGCAGCAGCGGTTCGGCCAGCAGCGCCTCCAGCCGATCGCCCGGCACATCGGCGATCAGGGCGTTCTGGCTTTCGCTCAGGCGCAGCCCGCCGCTGCCGTAGGTGCGGGCCAGCCGGGCCAGGTCGCCCATCCCATCAGCGTGCAGCCGACCCATCGGCACATGCAGGCCCACCCAGTGCAGACCCGGCTGCTTCTGGGCGTGCACGCCACAGATGTCCCGCGGTGCGCGGCACACCAGATGGGAGCCGTCATGGGGCACCAGGGCGGCGGCGGCAGCAGCGCCGGCCACGGCGCCGTAGCTCTCCACCACTTCCGCCCGGTAGCAGTCGAGCCCGAGCGCATCGATCAGGTACATCAGGCGGGTCTTGTTGCGGTTGCTGCGGTCGCCCTGCCGTTCGTAGTGACGCAGCACCGCGAGCGTGAAGGCCGGCAGCTGATCGGCCTGCAGCCACAACCCCAGCGGGATCGCCAGCTCGTTGCGCTGGGCTGAGAAGAAGCCGCCCACCATCACGGTGAAGCCCAGCGTGCCGTCGTGGAACGCGGGCAGAAAGGCGAGGTCGTTGTGCAGCAGGAAGGAGTCGGGGGCTCCGCCCACCGCCACGTTGAACTTGCGTGGCAGGTTGCGCGGACCGTCGGGCCCCAGCACCGCCGCCTGGATGCGGTCCACCAGCGGCCGGGTGTCGATGAACTCCTCGGGGTCGATGCCGGCCAGTGGGTTGCCGGTCACGTTGCGGGGGTTGTCGTGGCCCGACTGGCGGCTGGTCAGGCCCACCCGCTCGAGCGCCGCCATCAGCGGCGGCATGTCCTCCAGCAGCAGGCCGCGCAGCTGGATGTTCTGGCGGGTGGTGATGTCGGCGCTCCCGTGGCTGCCGCAGCGATCCACGGCCTCTGCCAGCACGTCCAGCTGGTCGGCGTGGATCACGCCGTTGGGCAGCCGCAGCCGCAGCATGAAGCGCCCGGGCGTGACCGGCCGGAAGAAGATGCCCAGCCACTTGAGATGGATGGTGAGGGTGGCCTCATCGAGGGATTCCCAGCCTGCGGCGCTCAGTTCACTCAGCCGCGGCGCCAGATCCAGACCACAGAAGCCGGCCTTGGCCTGCTCCACCTTGTTGAGCGTCGCCATGGAGGGAAGGGAAACGAGAGGGGAAACACCGATCGGGCCGCCGGCCGCATGGCGCGGGAACCCCTGCAGAGTTCGCAGCGGGCCTCCGCATGCCTAATGATCGGAATCCTCACCCTTTCAGCCGGAGCGCCGAAGTCTTGTCGCAGGTGGCACCGATTTCTGCCATGGACGCAGCCAGCGCCCCAGGCGCCGCCCGGCGCCCGGCGCTGGCGCCGGAGGTGATGCGCTTCCGCGAGCTGCTGGCCAAGGTGGGCAGCGGCGAGCACACCAGCACCGGCCTGACCCGTGCCGAGGCCCGCGAAGCCACCGATCTGATGCTGCTGGGGCCGGTGAGCGATGCCCAGCTGGGGGCGTTCCTGATCGCCCATCGCATTCGCCGGCCGTCGCCGCTGGAGCTGGCCGGCATGCTTGACAGCTACCGCGAGCACGGCCCGGTGCTGCGTACCCCCGGCCAGCGGCCGCTTTGCTTCGGGGTGCCGTACGACGGTCGCAGCCGCACCGCGCCGCTGCTGCCGCTGCTGGCCCTGCTGCTGGCGGCCGCCGGCCAGCCGGTGGTGCTGCACGGCGGAGCTCCGATGCCGGTGAAATACGGCATCAGCCTCGCCGAGCTGTTCGCTGCCCTCGGCATCGACTGGCGGCGGCTCAGCCTGGCCGACCTGCAGCAGCGGCTGGAGATCCAGGGCCTGGCTCTCACCCACCAGCCCTGCCATTTCCCGGCCGCCGAACGGCTGCTGCCGATCCGTGAGGACATCGGCAAGCGGCCGCCGGTGGCCAGCCTGGAGCTCCTCTGGACCCCCCACCAGGGGGAGCACCTGCTGGTGAGCGGCTTCGTTCATCCCCCCACCGAGGCCCGCGCCTGGGAGGCGTTGGCCCACGCCGGCGAAACCGATCTGCTCACGGTCAAGGGGCTGGAGGGCTCCACCGACCTGCCCACCAGCCGTGCCGGCATCACCGCCCGGGGCCGCGATGGCGTGATCACCCGCCTGCTGGTCCATCCCCGCGACCATGGCCTCTGCGGCCCGGAGGTGCCCTGGCAGAACCTGGAGCTCTGGCGCGAGCAGGCGCTGGCGGCGCTGCAGGGCGAGGGACCGCTGGCGGAGTCGCTGCTGTGGAACCTCGGGGTGTACCTCTGGCTGGCCGACCGCAGCGACAGCTTGCCGGCGGGGCTTGACGAGGCCCGCGCCCTGCTGGCCGCCCGCTGCGGCGAAAAGCTGCGCCAGGATCTTGCCCCATGAGCCTGCCTGCGCGCGCCAGCCACGACCGCTGCTTCGGCTTTGAGGCCGATTTCGTCGCCGATCTGCGCTGCCTGCCGATGGCGGTGCGGCGCAAGCTCGATCTGGCGGGAGTGAAGCTCAAGCTCAGCCACTGGCAGGCCCTGGGCGCAGCGGAGCGTGAGGGGCTGCTGGCCTGGCCCGATCAGCCCCTCGCGATCGAGGCCCTGCGGCAATGGCTGCTGCAACGCACGGCCGCCATGGCCGCCGGCCCGGCCCGGCCCCTGCCGCCGGCCCAGCTGGAAGCCCTGCCCAGTGCGGCCGACGGGGAGGCGCTGCCGGCGGTGCTGGCGGCAGCCTGCCGGCAGTTGGGCATGCCGCTCAGCCTGGCGCAATGGCAGGGCCTCGATGAACTGCAGCGCTTCGCCCTGGTGAAGCTCAGCCATCCGGGCCATGAGCACCGCAACCTGCCGCGGGCGCTACAGGAATTCGGGCTGTCGTGTGGCTGAACGCTGCACAGCCAGTCCATCGGTAACAACCGGCACCATCAATCGGGCCCTGGCCGTGATGACGTAGGCGGGTTGGTCAGCCTGTGCGCCAACCTTGCCGGCTCGGTGCGCTTCGTTCATGAGGCCCGTCCGGATTGCGTGATCCGCATCCAGACCTTCGTGACACCCCAGCCCCATGCCGAACCTTTCGCGCCGTAAGTTCCTCGTGACCGCCGCCGGCACCACGGCCGGCGCCCTCTGGTTGAGCGCCTGCGGCGGCAAAAAGCCGGACAGTGCCTCAGCGCCGGCCGCCAGCGGCGGCGGCGGGGATGTGGAAGTGAAGGGCGCCACGCTCGGCTTCATCGCCCTCACCGATGCGGCGCCGGTGATCATTGCCCAGGAAAAGGGCTTTTTCGCCAAGCACGGCATGCCCGAGGTGAAGGTGGTCAAGCAGACCTCCTGGGCTGCCACCCGCGACAACCTGGAACTCGGCACCAAGGGCGGCGGCATTGATGGCGCCCACATCCTCACGCCGATGCCGTTGTTGCTCACGGCCGGCAAAATCACCAAGTCGAACCAGCCGCTGCCGATGGTGACGCTGGCGCGCCTGAATCTTCAGGGCCAGGGCATCTCCGCGGCCGAGGCTTTCCTGCCCGAAAAGCTCACGATCGACAACAAAGCGGGTCTGGAGGCGGCCGTGGCCGCTGCAGGCGCCAAAGGCAAGAAGTTCAAGGCGGCGGTGACCTTCCCCGGTGGCACCCATGACCTCTGGATGCGCTACTGGCTGGCGGCCCATGGCATTGATCCCAACACAGCTGCCGACCTGGTGGTGATTCCGCCGCCGCAGATGGTGGCGAACATGCAGACCGGCACGATGGACACCTTCTGTGTGGGTGAGCCCTGGAATGGGCGCCTGGTCAACAAGAAGCTGGGCTACACCGTGGCCCAGACCGGTGAACTGTGGAAGCTCCATCCAGAGAAGGCCTTCTCCATGCGAGCCGATTGGGTGGAGCAGAACCCCAAGGCCACTCTGGCCCTGCTGAAGGGCGTGCTGGAAGCTCAGATGTGGTGTGATGATCCCGCCAACCTTGACGAGATGTGCACCATCCTCGCCAAAGATAAATACATCAAGGCCACCGTCAACGACATCAAGCCCCGCCTGGCCGGCAATGTGGATTACGGCGATGGCCGGGTGGTGAAGGACAGCCCCTACAAGATGCGCTTCTGGGCCGACAGTGCCTCCTTCCCCTATAAGAGCCACGAGAAGTGGTTCGTGACGGAGGACATGCGCTGGGGGTATCTACCCGCCTCTACGGATATCGATGCGTTGGTGAACAAAGTGAACCGCGCCGATCTCTGGAAGGAGGCCGCCAAGGCGATCGGCCAGGAAGCCTCCATTCCCGCCTCCGATTCCCGCGGCAAGGAAACGTTCTTTGATGGTGTGGTCTTCGATCCTGAAGATCCCAAGGCTTATCTCGACGCCCTCAAGATCAAAGCCCTGGCCTGAGCGGCTGTTCGTCGCCATTGATCACCCCCACCCTTCATGACCCTCACCGCTGTGAACGGCAGGCGGCGCCCTCGCCAACGCCAAAGCCAACGCCGTTCCACCCTTCTCGCCACAATCCTCCCTTACCTGCTCTGCATCGGTGGGTTTCTGATCGTCTGGCAGGTGCTCTCCGGCCTGCTGGGCGCCGATCGTCTGCCGGGGCCCATCAAGGTGGTGACAGACACCTGGGACCCTTACATCAGCCAGCCCTTTTTTGATGATGGCGGCACCAGCAAAGGGCTGGGCTGGCAGATTCTGATTTCTCTGCAACGGGTGGCTCTGGGCTATGGCCTGGCGGCCATCGTTGGCATCGCCATGGGTGGCCTGCTGGGCCTGAACCGGTTCGTGGGCAAGGGCTTCGATCCGGTGATCCAGGTGTTGCGCACGGTGCCGCCACTGGCCTGGTTCCCGATCTCCCTGATGGTGTTTCAGAACGCCGATAAGTCGGCGATCTTCGTGATCTTCATCACCTCCATCTGGCCGATCATCATCAACACAGCCGTGGGCATCCGTGAGATCCCTCAGGATTACACCAACGTGTCGCGCGTGCTACGGCTGCGCAAGCGCGCTTATATACGGGAGATCGTGATTCCCGCCACCGTTCCCTATGTGTTCACCGGTCTGCGCATCGCCGTGGGCCTGGCCTGGTTGGCGATCGTGGCGGCGGAGATGCTCAAGGCCGATGGCGGCATCGGCTATTTCATCTGGGATGCGTACAACGCCGGTGGTGAGTCGAGTGCCAGCCAGATTGTGCTGGCGATTGTGTATGTGGGCATTGTCGGCCTGTGCCTCGATCGGCTGGTGGCGTTTGCCGGCCGGCGTGTGAGCAGCGGAGCCTCCTGAGCCATGCCCGCCCTGCTCACCGTTGACAACGTCACCCAGGCGTTTCCGCTCAAGAACGGCGGCACCTATGTGGCCCTCAAGGACATCTTCCTGCAGATCGCAGAAGGTGAGTTCGTCACCCTGATCGGCCATTCCGGTTGCGGCAAATCCACCCTGCTGGATCTGCTGGCCGGCCTCACCTTGGCCACGGAGGGCGGCATCCTGATGAGCGGTCAGGAGGTCACCGAACCCGGCCCCGACCGGATGGTGGTGTTCCAGAACTATTCGCTGCTGCCCTGGAAAACGGTGCGCGAGAACATCGCCCTCGCCGTGGACAACGTGATGCCCAGGCTCTCCCGGGAGGAGCGGCGCGAGATCGTGGACCGCAACATCAAGCTGGTGAAGCTCACGCCAGCGGCGGATAAGTATCCCGCTGAGATCTCCGGCGGCATGAAGCAACGGGTGGCGATCGCCCGGGCCCTGGCGATCCGCCCCAAGCTGCTGCTGCTCGATGAGCCGTTTGGTGCCCTCGATGCGCTCACGCGCGGCAACCTGCAGACCCAGCTGATGGAGATCTGCCAGGAGGCCAAGGTCACCGCCGTGATGGTCACCCACGACGTGGACGAAGCCCTCCTGCTCTCCGATCGCGTGGTGATGCTCACCAACGGCCCGGAGGCCTACATCGGCCAGATCCTCGATGTGCCGCTGGCCCGGCCCCGCTCCCAGCTCACCGCCGTCGAAGACCCCACCTACTACGGCCTGCGCGCGGAGGTGGTCACCTTCCTCAACCAGCAGCGTGATGCCCGCCAGCAGCGCCTCAGGCCCAGGGGCGCTGTGGCCTCAGGAACGCTGGAGAAGGTGAATCTGGAGATCGGCTTCGTGCCACTCACCGATTGCGCCCCGCTGGTGATGGCCCTTGAGGGCGGCTTCTTCGCCAGGTACGGGCTGGATCAGGTCACGCTGCGGCGCGAAACCAACTGGAAAACCCTGGAGGCCAACCTGGGCCAGGGCGTGCTGGATGCGGCCCAGATGGTGGCGGGTCTGCCCTTCGCCATGACCCTCGGCAGCCAGGGGCGTCGCCCGGTGCCGATCACCTCGGCGCTCACGCTCTCGCGCAACGGCAATGCCATCACCCTGCACCGCCGTTTCCATGAGGCCGGCGTGCGCAGCGCGGCGGAGTTCAAGGCCTGGATCGCCGCCAATTCCGGCCACAGGCCGGTGCTGGCCATGGTGCACCCCGCCTCCATGCACAACCTGATGCTGCGTGCCTGGTTGCTGTCCGCCGGCATCGACCCCAGCAGCGACGTGGAGCTGATCGTGATCCCGCCCGCCCAGATGGTGGCCACGCTCAAGGCCGGCACGATCGATGGCTTCTGCGTGGGCGAGCCCTGGAACTCCCGCGCCGTGCAGGAGGGGCACGGCACCGTGATCGCCACCGACACCGACCTCTGGGACGGCCATGGCGAGAAGGTGCTCGGTGTGCGGGAAGACTGGGCCGCCGCCCATCCCCATACCCATCAGGCCCTGCTCTGCGCCCTGCTAGAGGCCTGCCGCCACTGCGAAGACCCGGCCAACCGCCAGGAGCTGGCCCAGCTGCTGGCCCGCCCTGAATACGTGGGCACCAGCCCCGATGTGCTGCTGCCCGGCCTGGCCCAGGCCTACGACCGCGGCACCGGTGCGCCGGCGCTGATTCCCGGTTTCAACCGCTTCTTCGGGCCTGGTGTCAATGCTCCCGATCGCGCCGAGGCCACCTGGATCCTCACCCAGCTGGCGCGCTGGAACGTCTGCCCCTTCCCAAGCAACTGGGAGGAGGTGCTCAACCGGGTGCAGCGCCCGGATCTGTTCGGCAAGGCGGCCGCCGCCCTGGGCCTGCCCGCCGAGCAGCCCCGCCCCACCCCGGTGGGTTTCTTCGGCGCCGAGCAGCTCGATCCCGCCGACCCCGCCGCCTACGTGCAGGGGCTGCAGCAGCAGCGCCCGCTGCGCATCGAGGCCGTGGTGCTGCCACCGGCGGCGGCTGCCGCCACCTGACCCCGCCCCGCCTTCCGCCCCCGCCCGCTCCCCCATGCAGACCCTCAGCTCAACGGCGGCCAGCACCAGCCGTGCCACCGGCGCCTATCTGGAGATTGACGGGGTCACCAAGGTGTATCCCAGCGCCCGGGGGCCCCACACCGTGCTGGATGGGGTGCATCTGTCCGTGGCGGAGGGGGAGTTCGTGTGCCTGATCGGCCATTCCGGCTGTGGCAAATCCACCCTGCTCGACATGGTGTCGGGATTCCGCCAGCCCACCACCGGCGAGGTGCGGCTGAACGGGGAGCGCATCGTTGATCCCGGCCCCGACCGGATGGTGGTGTTCCAGAACTATTCGCTGCTGCCCTGGTTGAGCGCCTACGACAACATCGCCCTGGCGGTGAACAATGTGTTCCCCGAACTGCAGCGCAACGGCCAGGCCAAGGTGATCGTGGAGGAGCATCTGGCGCTGGTGGGCCTCAGCGAAGCGGCCCACAAGAAGCCGGGAAGTCTGTCGGGGGGGATGAAACAGCGGGTGTCGATCGCCCGCGCCCTGGCGCTCAAACCGAAGGTGCTGCTGCTCGATGAACCGTTCGGGGCGCTCGATCCGATCACGCGCGAGGAACTGCAGGAGGAGCTGCTCAAGATCTGGGCCGATCACCGCGTGACGGTGCTGATGATCACCCACGACATCGATGAAGCCCTGTTCCTGGCCGATCGGGTGGTGATGATGACCAACGGTCCCGCCGCCACGATCGGTGAGGTGCTCGAGCTGCCGTTCGCCCGCCCGCGTGTGCGGGCCCGCCTGCTGGAGCAGCCCGAATACTTCGACCTGCGCAATCGCGCGCTCGATTTCCTCTACCGCCGCTACGCCCACGACGACACGTGAGGGCCGCCCTGCCACTTCATCAGTCCTTCCGTCAGCTGACGATGGCGGTGGGCCAGACCCTGCTTCTGGATGGCGGCCATGCCGGCGCAGCCTCGCCCATGCGCGTCCACTCCGGCATCCTGCGGGTGTTTTTGCTGGCCTCCTCGGGCCAGGACATCACGATCGGCTTTCTTCAACCGGGTGAAGTCTGCGATGCCCTGGCCCTGCGCCGCGATTGGGTGGGCCTTGAAGCTCTCTCCGTGGTGCAGATCGAACGGGTGGAGCGCACCGAAATGCTGAGCGTTCCCACGGACCTCAACACCTGGGCCATGGAGTTGCTGATGATCCGCCACCACCCCGACACCGAACAGCGATTGAAGGCGCTGCTGGCCTTACTGGTGGAGCGCCTGGGACGCCGCAATGGTCTCTGGTACGAGTTGCCGCTGCGGATCACCCATGAGCGCCTGGCCGAGCTGATCGGGAACACCCGCGTCACCGTCACCAAGATGCTCACCCGCTTGCGTCAGTCCGGCCTGGTGGATGGCCAGCTCACTGGCAGGGGCTCAGCTCTTCTGCGCCTCTCGCCCGAGCTGGTGGAGGCGATGCTGCCGATCAGCTGAATCTCAGCCGGCGATCTCCGCCCGTTCCACCCGCACTGCCGCTGCCTTGAGCTCCGGCTGCTTCGAGATCGGGCAGCCGAGGGCATGCATCAGCCGGTTGGCCTCACACGCCTGCTCCTGGGCGGCACCCCAGTGCATCGGCAGGAACACCGTGCCCGGGCGAATTCGATCGGTGATCTGCACCTTCACGGTCAGCTCACCGCGACGGGAGCTCACCCGTGCGAGGGCGCCCTCCTCGAGGTTGCAGCAGCTGGCATCTGCTGGGTGGATCTCCAGCAGGGGCTCTGGATGGCTGCGGCATACCCGTTCCACATGGGCGGTGCGGGTCATGGTGTGCCAATGGCCGAGGTACCGCCCCACCGTGAGCACCAGGGGGAAGCCGTCATCCGGCGGTTCCGCCAGCCCCAGCGGTTGCTGGGCCAGCAGGCGGGCCTTGCCGTTAGCGGTGGGGTAGACCCCCTCGGTGTGCAGCCGTGGCTGGCCGCCCCCCGCCGCTGTGCCAGCCGGGAACGGCCATTGCTGGGGCCCGTGCTCGGCCAGCAGGGCGTGGCTCAGGCCGCTGTGATCGCAGAGCCTCCCGGCGGTGATCGACGCGAACTCGGCGTAGACCTCGGCCGCGGAGCCGTAGGCGAACTGCTTGGAAAACCCCAGCCGGCGGCCCAGCTCCGCGAAGATCGCCCAGTCGGGGCGGGCCTCGCCGGGGGCCTGCCGGAAGGCATGCGACAAGGTGACCCGGCGCTCCGAGTTGGTCATCACGCCCTCTTTTTCGCTCCACTGGGCAGCCGGCAGCACCAGATGGGCCACCGCTTCGGTTTCGGTGCCCGCGTAGGCCTCGCTCAGCACCACCAGGGGGCATTGGGCCACGGCCTGGTGCACCCGATCCAGCGACGGCAGGCTCACCAGCGGGTTGGTGGCTGCCACCCACCACAGGCCCAGTTCGCCGCGCTCCATCGCTTCGATCTGCTCCCACACCGAGAGCCCATCGCGCGCTGAGATCGCGCCGGTGGGAAAGCCCCAGTGCTGCTCGATCGCGGCCCGGTGGCTGGCCTCGTGGATCGAGCGGTAGCCGGGCAGCAGCGCAGCCAGGCCTCCGGCTTCCCGCCCGCCCATGGCATTGGGCTGGCCGGTGAGGGAGAAGGGGCCGGCCCCGGGCTTGCCGATCTGGCCCGTGACCAGATGCAGGTTGATGATCCCCACCACTGTGGCGGTGCCCTCCACGCTCTGATTCACCCCCATCGACCAGAGGCTGAGCACGCTTGAGCTGGCGGCCCAGAGTGCCGCCAGGCGCCGCAGCGCCTCCTCCTCGATGCCGCAGAGGGCGCAGACCCGCTCCGGCGTCCAGCCCGCCCAGAGGGCCGCCAGCTCAGCGAATCCATCGGCGCAGGCCGCCACCCGCTCCGGATCCACCGCCCCCAGCTGCAGCAAAAGATGACCCACGCCATGCAGCAGGACCAGATCCGTGCCCGGACGAATGGCCAAATGCAGGTCGGCCGCTGCGCTGGTGGCAGTGGCCCTGGGGTCGACCACGATGATCTGCAGCGCCTCCTTCTGGTGCCGCTTGCGCTTGAGCAGCCGCTGAAAGAGCACCGGGTGGCAGTCGGCGGTGTTGGTGCCGATCAGCAGCACCGTGCCTGCTAAGTCGAGGTCGTCGTAGCAGCAGGGGGGGCCATCGGAGCCCAGGCTGAGCTTGTAGCCCGACACGGCCGAGCTCATGCACAGCCGCGAATTGGCATCGAAATTGTTGGTGCCGAGGGCCCCTTTGATCAGCTTGTTGGCGACGTAATAGTCCTCGGTAAGAAACTGGCCCGAGCCATACATCGCGATCGCGCCCGATCCACGCTCCGCCTGAATCACCTGGATCCGCTCCACCAGGATCGTGAAGGCCTGCTCCCAGCTGATCGCCTCAAAGGGTTGGTCGCGCTGCTCGCGCCACAACGGTGTGCTCAGGCGGTTCCGATCGAGGGTTTCGGCCACCGTGGCCCCCTTCACGCACACCTGGCCGAGGGAGGAAGGGTGCAGCCGGTCTCCGCGCACCGTCCAGGAATCAGCGCTGTAGGCAGTGGCGTCAAGAGCCGCCGCCGCCGGCTTGAGCTCCAGCCCACAACCCACGCCGCAGTAGGGGCATTGGGCACGGGCAGAAGACAGCACGGAAGAAGGTTCGAACACCACAGCGACGGCCAACGGCTCCGTCGGAGCGCTCACCAATCGTGCCGGATGATCCTAACCAAGTCGTGCGATCACCAGGTGCCGGTGTCGGCGGAGTGGACTCCGAGAGGGTGTGGTTATGCAAGGTAAGAGGATGCTCCGCCTGATGACCTTGCGCCTGGACCATGGCGCTGTGGATTCCGTCAGAGGGTCAAGCCCACGCGCGATGCAGCAGCCCCTGCGCATGGCCGGCAAGCCAGCGAAAGAAGCCAGCCCTGCGGCGATAGCGGTGATCACCATCCAAGGTGTGGCTGCTGAGCAGCTGGTGATGGCAGCCACCAGGAGAGCCCATCAACGCGCAAGCTGCATCAGGGAGTGCCTCGGCATGGGAGCCATGCGCCATTCATTCCACTTTCTCTGACCTTCTATAGGCTCGCTGTTTGGTGGCCAGCTGGCGATTGCCGGTTTGATTCGCGGCCTCTGATCGAGCAGAGTGCGACCATTCATGCAGCCATGGCTGCAGCTCACTAGCTGAATACATCAGTCTGCGCAGTTTGCCCCGCGCCATTTTCAGGGTGGGAATCGAGCGAGATAGCCGTTGATCGGTGGCTGCTATTCCAAGTGGCTTGACGGGACGCTGGCCGGCGAAAGCGGTTCGATCCAATAGTGCAAACCATCGATCTTGATAATGTTCTGCATCATTTGCATGCCATGATTTGATCTTACCTAAGAACTGAATATTCCCATCGGAAAAACTGGCATCGGCTTTGCCTTTCGATGTGTTCCACTTCGGATCGAGCGTCAATCAACCGCCTGCCAAGGCCATAGTCAGGGCATCTTGGCCCATTGGCTCAAGCACGTCGTGGTTGTCTTGAGCAATGTTTAGAGCATTGGCATGGATCTGGCGAAGTCGCCAGGCGTCCAAGTTCATAACGATGACTCCTGATTTAGCCTAATGGAGAGGATCTTTCAGCTTTAAGTTGCAGCGGAGGCGTTGCTGCTGCTTTGGGCTTGCGATGCCGCCGTCAATAGCACAAGCTCTGGAATTAGCTTGTAGATCCAGGATCTGCAAGTCGTTCAAGTCTGAGCAAACGATCTAATCCGTATCCAGGTAGTGCAGCGGGACGCCTCGTGAATAAAATGTAGCTCGCCCTCTTGATTCAGCTTTACCATGGCGAACTGGCCACACGGTCTTGCGTGGCTCCTGGCATTCCTTCGCCGTGCCCTGAATTTCAAGTGGCAGGCGTTCCAGGCAATCATCGTGTCGTGATCTGACCGCTGTTCGGCTGCCTTTGTGTTTCTGAGGCGGTGGCCCATGCGTTCGGGCGGGTGTTCAGATGTCGGTAGCCATGGTCTGGCTGTGAGGCAGCCGCCTGTACGTTCAAGGTCGTCACCTTGAACGCGCCAACCGTGCCGATGCCGATGCCGCACCGCGCTTTGCGGTGGCGTGTTGCCCGCGCCACTGAAGAGGCTCGCCGGGCACTAGGCCTTTTGCCCGGAATGGGGCGCGGGATGGTGGTCGCCCTGGTGGCTGTGATCACGCCACCGGTGCTGGCCGCGTCCACCGGTGCCGGCGCCTTGATCAGCCAGCGGCCCCCCACCGACAGCAGCACGCGGCGGCCTTCACCACCGGCCTCGCTCGGCCCCCTCCCCGCTAGCTGGCAGGGGGATCTTCCCGGTGCGGGCGGCCCGGTCCGCTGGCACCTCGATCTGGCTGCCGATGGCACCTATCAACTGCGGCAGACATCCCTGAGCCGGCCGAAGCCCCAGGCTTTCGATGCCATCGGCCGCTGGCGGCTGGAGCCCGGCACGGGGCGGCTGGAGCTCAGCCGTGGCAGTGAGCCCCCGCTGCTTCTGCAACCGCTTGCCGCCGGGGCGGCGCTGCGCCAGCTCAACTCCCAGGTGGGTGCGGCCTCTGCCAACGCCAACGACCGGCTGACGCGCCTGCCCCAGGCCGCGCCCATCGACCCGCGCCTGCAGCTCACGGGTCTGTTCTCCTACATGGCTGATGCGGCCAGCATCCGCCTGTGCGCCACCGGCCAGCGCTTACCCGTGGCGATGGAGGCCGGCTACCTGGCCCTGGAGCGTGCCTACCTGGCGGCCCGCCTGGCAGACCGACCGGGCCAGTCGCTGCTGGTGAGCCTGCAGGGACTGATCACCCAACGGCCGTCGATGGAGCAGGGCCAGCCGCCACGCCGCACCCTGGTGGTGGAAAGCTTCTCGGCCCTCACCCCCGGCCGGGGTTGCCCCAGGGAGGCGCCCCCGCTGCGGGGCACCATCTGGCGGCTGGAGGGCCTTGGCGGCCAGAAGCTGGCCACGCCGCCTGGCGCTCAGCCGATCGAGCTGCAGCTCTCGGCCGAGCGCCTGCAGCTGGCCGGCAGTGGCGGTTGCAATCGCCTGATGGGCGGCTTCAGCCTGGAGGGGACAGCGATCCGCTTCCCCCAGCTGGCGAGCACGCGCATGGGCTGCAGCCCGCCGGTGATGGAGCTTGAGCAGCGCTACAGCGATGCCCTGGAGCGGGTGCGTCGCTGGCGCATCGATCAGCGCCATCTGCTGCTGCAGGACGCCAGCGGAACAACCTTGCTGCGCTTCCGCCCGGCTCCGCAGGAGGGGTGATCAGGGGCAGGAGTGGCGGTCAAGCGGGGGCATCAGGCGGAGGGGCGATAGGCGAAAGGACAATCAGGGGCTGGTCGGATCTGGCGGGGGTGTTCAGCTCAGGCCGCTCAGAACAGTGCGATCAGAGCCTCGCGCCCCGATACACGAGCAAGACCTCTCAAGCTGTCCCCCGATCAATGACCCCCAGTCAGTGACGCCCCAAGTGAATGACGCCCAATCAGTGCAATAAGGTCTACCTATCTATAGGTAATTGACCGATAAGTTGACGCCCCATAGGCTGCGATCCATTCGGTCAAGGTTCATGCAGGACACTCTCGCCAGCCCAACAAGCCCGACAAGCCCAATCACCGAGCAAGGCCGCGGTTCGCCCGACAGCACCCCACCTGCGGCCCCACCCCCGGCCACCCCTGCAGCCGCCACGATCACTGCAACCGGCAGCGTTCCCTGGCATCAGCTGTTCCGGCGCGTGCAGATCGTGCAGACCCTGGAGGCGGTGCAGGACCTGATTGCGGTGGCGCTGTGTGTGGGCCTGTTCTGGGTGATGGTGCTGCAGATGCGGGAGATCTACTCCACGCTGATGAGCACGCCGCGCTTTCACGCCATCACAGCCGACATCCTGTTCATCCTCATCCTGGTGGAGTTGTTCCGGCTGCTGATCATCTATCTGCAGGAGCAGCGTGTGTCGATCGGGGTGTCGGTGGAGATCGCGATCGTGTCGGTGTTGCGAGAGGTGATCGTGAAGGGCGTGCTCGAAACCGACTGGCACCAGATCCTGGCCGTGTGTCTGTTCCTGATCACCATGGCGGTGCTGATGGTGGTGCGCGTGTGGCTGCCGCCCACCTTTGCCGGGGTGAATCCAGAAGCGCGGATGTCGGCGCGGGTCAGACTGGACCATCACTCCTCCTGAGCGTCTCCCTGGCCCCCCTCGGTGTGCTGTTGCTGCATGGATTCGCGGGGAGCCCGGATTCCGTGCGCGTGCTCGTGGCCCCGCTGAAAGCGCTCGGTGTACCCCTGGCTCTGCCCACCCTGCCGGGCCATGGCGGTGCCAGCCCCGAGGCGCTGCGGGGCGTGACCTGGCCCGCTTGGATGGCGGCAGCCAACGCCGCCTTGGAGGAGCTGTGTACCCGGGCCGAGCGGGTGATCGTGGTGGGCAACAGCATGGGCGGCCTGATCGCCCTGCAGCTCGCCGCCGACCGCCCGACCCTGATCGACAGCGTGGTGCTGGCGTCGGCGCCGATCCAGCTCACCTCCCCGCTGGCCCCCGGTGGGGCCCTGGCCCCGCTCACGCCCCTGATTCTGGCTGTGCTGCCGCGCTGGCCCCTGCGCAAGCGCTACGCCGATCCGGCCCTGGCCGCCGGCGACACCAGCTACGTGTGGGCGCCGATCGGGGCGATCGCCACCTTGCTCGATTTCATCCGCCACACCCGCACCCGCCTCACGGCGGTGCAGGCCCCGGTGCTGATCCTGCAGGGCCGCCGCGACCCGGTGGTGGCGCCGGCGTCGGTGGCGATCCTGCTGCAGGAACTGGGCAGCCCGGCCGAGCAACGGCAGGTGGTGTGGTTCGAGCGCAGCCTGCACGAGCTGTTCCGTGATGGCGAGCGGGAGGCCGCCGCAGCCTGCGTGGCCGGCTTCGTGCAGCAGCGCCTGGCCCTGGAGCCCCCCCCCGCATGAGCACAGCACCGCTGCGCTGCTGTCTGCTGAGCGGGGGGGCCAGCCGGCGCATGGGCACCGATAAGGCGCTGCTGCCCCATCCCGAGGGCGGCACCTGGTTGGAGCGCAGCCTGCGGCTGCTGCTGAGCCTGCAACAGCCCGTCTGCCTGCTCAGCCGCCACCGCGCCCATCGCCTGCTGGCTCCGGCGCCGGTGGAGGTGATCGATGAACCGCCCCCCTGGGACGGACCGCTCACGGCCCTCGCCCGCCTGATGGACCGCTACCCCGGCGACCACCTGCTGCTCTGCCCGGTGGACATGCCCTGGCTCGATCGGCCCACCCTGGAGGCTCTGATCGCGGCCGGCACGGGGGCAGGCGGCGCGGCCGTTCCCGCCGGCACCCTGCTCACCGCCCATGACGGACGTCGGGATCAGCCGCTGCTGGGGATCTATCCGGCCACGGCGGCCAACCGCGCAGCCCTGCGGCTGTATCTCGCGGCCGGTGACCGGCGCCTGCTGGGCTGGCTGCAGCGGCGCGGGCACCGGCCCGTGCCGCTGCCGGCGGCGGCGTTGCGGAACTGCAACCGACCAACGGCCTGGCCCGGCCCCTGGCTCGTCACTTCCCAGGGCATTCCGCCAGGGTGAGCCGATGACCGGGCCCTCCTCGCCGTTGCCGCCTGCCTCAGCGGGCGCCCGACCCCTGCGCGACCGGCTGGGCCGCCCGCCCGGGGTGCTGCGCCTCTCGCTCACGGCCCGCTGCAACCTGGCCTGCCCCTACTGCTGCCCGGACGCCCAGGATCCGCCGGAGCTGCTCACCCTCGAGGAGCGGGTGCTGCTGGTGAGCGAGGCGGCGGCGCTCGGCTTCCGCACCCTGCGGCTCACCGGCGGCGAGCCGCTGCTGCACCCCGGCGTGGAGGCCCTGGTGGCAGCGCTGCGGCCGTTGCGAGAGGCGGCGGGTACTGCACGGCTCGAGGCGATCGCTCTCACCACCAACGGCCTGCTGCTCACGGCGGAGCGGGCCCAGCGGCTGCGGCAGGCCGGCCTTGACCGGCTCACGGTGAGCCTCGATGGCACCGACGGCGCCAGCGTGGCCCGCATGGGCGGGTTGCGAGGCGGCGCGGCGGCTGGCGATCGGGCCCTGGCCACGATCCTGGCGGCCCTTGATCACGCCCAGTCGGCGGGCTTCGATCCGGCGGCGGGGGCGCTGAAGCTCAATGCCGTGATCACCTGCGGCCGCAACGACGACCAGCTGCTGCCCCTGGCGGACCTGGCACGGCAGCGCGGCATTGAGCTGCGGCTGATCGAATACATGGATGTGGGCAACCGCAACGGCTGGGCGCCCGAGCAGGTGCTGCCGGCCCAGGAGATGGTGCAGCGGATCGGCGAACGCTGGCCCCTGGAGCCGGTGGGCCGCAGTGCCCATGGCACCGCTGCCCGCTGGCGCTACCGCGATGGCGGTGGCAGCGGCGGCCCGGGGGGCAGCCACCTGGCGGTGGTGGCCTCGATCTCGGCGCCGTTCTGCGGCGACTGCAACCGCCTGCGTGTCACCGCCGACGGCGTGGCCTACAGCTGCCTGTTCGCCGCCACTGGCCTCGATCTCAAGCCCTGGCTGCGGCCCGGCCCGGATCCGGCCGGCCTGGGAGCCGCGTTAAGCGGCCAGTGGCGGGCGCGCCGCGACCGCTACAGCGAGGAGCGTCAGGAGCAGACGCTGGAGGCCGCGCAGCGCCCCCATGCCGAAATGGCCTATCTGGGGGGGTGAGCGCCCTGTCGAGGGTGCAGGGATTGCGGAGCTTGAAGCTGGTGCTGCTCTAGCGGTTGAGCGTCACATCGACCACACGCAGTTTGCGGTTCTGGCGCTTGTTCAGCTCGATCATCATGATGGCCATGCCGGTCTCTGCCGCCTCGCGTCAGCGAGCCGATGCCTGCCGCCCAGCAGCCAGTCAGTGCAGGGCGGCAAGGCTGGAATCAGCGTCGCGACCAGTCATGGCATGCCACGCCACGTGCGAAACGAAAGACTGAGAATGAAGGGAATCCTGAGCAAATGTCCAGGACGATGTGCTCGATTGGTGCCATTCCCGGGGCTAATCTTTGGGGTGGCCCATCTCCCTCTTCCGGTTCGATTTCTGCACCGGGTGATAGCCAACACAGCCACACGAGCAAGGGCATGGCTTGCAGCAAGGAAATGGCTTGCAGGTATTGGCTTCAAGCTGATACGGCGATGAATTCCGTCACCGTGCACAGCCGCCCGTAGCCGCGGAAGCAGCTCAGCGCCGCTCGGTGGCGCTCGGCCGATTCGGCCATGCAGGCGTCGATCAGGCAGGTCACGGTGTAGCCGCGATCCGCCGCATCTTTCACGGTGTGGTCGATGCACTGATCCGTGAGCAGGCCCGCCACCACCAGCTCGGTGATGCCGATGTTGCGCAGCAGGTAATCGAGGTTGGTGGAGTTGAACGGCGACGAGGAGCTTTTGGGCAGCACCAGCTCATCGGCCAGCGGTGCCAGCGGGGCGATCACCTGGGCCTCCCAGCTGCCCGGCGCGAAACCCAGGCCCGAGCGCTTGTAGTCGAGGCTGCGGTCGCGGCCATCGGCGGTGAGGTTGGCGATCACGGTGTGGATCACCTCCAGGCCGCTCCGGCGGGCATGGTCCAGCGCCTGCTCCAGCCGAGGCAGGACCGCCGCCTGGAAGTGGGCGTCGAAGCCGGGCGGGCGGGGCGATGGGGAAAGCTGGCTGGTTTCAGCGCTGCCCGCACGACCAGCCGCCGGCCCACAGGTGCCGTTCTGGACATCGACCAGGAGCAGGGCTGCGGGAGCCAAGGAAGCAGGGGCTGTGGCCACCACGATGGCCTGTGGCGCCGAATCGGGCAATGATTTCCGGGCCCGTGGCTGCCATGCCGTGCCGGACCTCCCCCCTCCCATCGCCAGTCGTGACGTGGCAGACGACCATGCCGCTCTGCAGATGGCCGAGCTGCTGGAGCGCGGCCTGCGACGGTTGGCGATCACCTTTGTGAACCACGCCGGCTCGGTGCTGGTGAAGGGGGTGCCGCTGGAGCGGCTGGTGCTGGTGGCCAACCAGGGAGTGGGCTTTTCACCAGTGGCTGATGCCTTCGGGGCCACGGGCTTGATCGATCCGCACCAGAGCCTGGCCCGGCCAGATGGTGACCTGAGCCTGAAGCCCGATCTCACGGCCCTGCGCCCCCTCGATCCGGCCTCCGGCTGGGCCTGGGCTCCCGGCGTGCGGCACGACCGCAGCGGTGGGATCAATACCCTCGATCAGCGCGGCTTCTGTGCCCGGCAGCAGGCGTCTTTCGCCGCGGCCGGCCTGAGCGCCCTGGCTGGCTTCGAGATCGAGTGGATGGTGGGACTGCCCCAACCGGGCGGGGAGGCCGGCGGCTGGACCCCGGCGGTGATGGGCGGTCCCTACGGCGCCGATCGCCTGGTGCAGGGGCTCGATTACCTCACGGCCGTGGCCGAGGCTCTCGATGCGGCCGAGCTGCCCTGGCTGCAGCTGCATCCGGAGTACGGCGCCGGCCAGTTTGAACTGTCGCTGGCGGCGGCGACCCCGCTCGAGGCCGCTGATCGCCTCGTGGCGGCACGTCTGGTGATCCAGCAGGTGAGCCGACGCTTCGGCTGGATCTCCAGCTTTGCCCCTGTGGTGACATCTGATCTGGTGGGCAACGGCGGTCACCTGCATCTGAGCGTGGCGGACCAGGGCGTGCCGCTCCTCGGTGGCGGTCCGGGCACCGCCGGCCTCACGGCACGGGGGGAGGCGCTGCTGGCGGGTCTGCTGGAGCAGTTGCCTGCCCTGATGCCCCTGGCCTGCGGCCTGGCGGTGTCGTATGTGCGGCTTGCGCCGGGCCGCTGGGCGGCACCGTTTCAGGTGTGGGGGGTGGAGAACAGGGAGGCGGCCCTGCGGCTGGTGCCGGCCGGCGGGGGCGAGCCCGGCCACCTGGAACTCAAGGTGGCCGACCTAAGCGCCAACCCCTATCTGCTGATGGGCGCGGTGCTTGGGGTGGCGCAGGACGCCCTGCGGCACCCCCGGGTCCTGCGCCCGCCGCTCAGCGGCGATCCCGCCTCGGTGCCCCCAGCCGAAGCGCCGCGGCTGCCCAAGTCGCTCTCGGAGGCGCTGCTGGCGTTGGAGGCCAGTCAGGTGTTGCGGGAGGTCATGGGGGAGGTTCTGCTGCGCACCGTGGCGGAGTCACGCCAGGCGGAGGTGCGCCGCAGCGACGCCCTTTCCGACGAGGCCTTGATCGCCTCCACCCGCGCTTGGCCCCTCACTGGACTCTGAGCATGAATGAATCGAGCGCCATGGACCCCCCATTGAGACCAACGCCCATGGACCCCGTTGGCGATCGCGTGGGACTGGCGAGCCGATCCGAGTCTCCTGCCATCGTGCTGGCCCACGCCGCGGTCTGCCCCGGTGAGCGCACCGATCCGCATGTGTTCGTGGCGCCCCTGCCCGCGGCGGTGACAGCCCTGCGCCGGCTCCCAGACCTGGCCGCCCTGCATGGGAGCCAGCCCGACTGGCGGCCATGAGCACCGGACCTTCAGCTTCCATCCACTGGCGTCTGGCCTGGGGCGTGGTGGCTCTGCAGATGGCCCTGCTGCTGGGCTGGATGATCTACAGGGCCTACCAGCCGGCCCTGCTCAGCAGCCATGGATTCAGCCGGCTACTGCTCCCCTTTGCCCTACTGCCCGGCGTGATGGGGCTGGTGATTGAGCCGTTGACGGGCTGGCTTTCCGACCGCCGCGACCCGAGCGCACGGGGCCGGCTGCTGCCTGTGAGTGTGGCGGTACTGGTGGCCGGCCTGATCTTTCTTGGGGTGGTAGGCCTGTTGAACCGCGGCATCCCCGCCGGCAGCCTGCTGCTGCCGCTGGTGATGGTGGCCTGGATGGTGGCGGTGCAGAGCTCGGCCAGCCCGGCACTGGCGGTGCTGCATGAGGCGGCCCCCCTGCGCCAGCTGCCACGCGTCGCGGCGCTGTTGACCTGTGCGCAGGGGCTGCTGGGAGCCCTTGAAGCTCCGCTCACCGCCGCGGCCGTGCGGCTGGGGCCAGCCCTCACCTTCACCCTGGGCGCAGCCGTACTGGGCCTGGGGCTCGTCGTGCTGCGATGGTTGCCGCCGTTTCCTCCTGCCCGTAGGGAGCCCGCCATTGCCGTGCGCGTTCCGCCCCGCCAGGCCCTGCACCTGCTGGCCATGGCCCTGGCCGTGGGTGTGGTCACAACGTGTCTGCTGACGCTCCTGCCCCGGGTGCCTTTGAGTGGGTCGTCGCTGTCCTCCGGCGGACACCTGGTGGCAGCCGTGCTGATCGTCTCGGCGCTGGTGGCCCCCTGGGGAGGTCATCTGGTGAGCCGCTGGGGGAGGCAACGCAGCCTGAGGATCGCCCTGGCCGGGTTGGCGGCCCTGCTCGCCCTCATGGTGCTTGGCCCAGCCGTTTTGCGCCCAGCCCTGCTGCCGCTGCTGGGTCTGGCCCACAGCCTCGTGTCCACCAGCCTCACAGCCGCGGCCCTGGCCACCCTGCCCGCCACCAGCGCGGGGTTGGGCGCTGGCCTGGTGCTGGGGGGGGCGGGAGCCGCTGGCGCCCTGCTGAGCATGGTCTTCACCAGTGACGGACCCGTTGCCGCCGGACCGCTGCTGGCCTTGGTGGCCGCGGCGACGGGTCTGGCGTTCGCTGCCGGAGCATGCCTCTCTGCGGGGGATGGACGGCGTGATGGCTTGGCCTAACCGGTGGCGACAGGCCCGCTGCGCACCAGCACCGGCACCCGCTTGAAGGCCGGTGTGCCGCTGCGGTGATCGATGGCGGCGCGGAAGATCGCGTTCACCTCCGGGTAGAACATCAGACCGGCGCCAGCGCGGATCTCACCGGGAATCACTTCCACGTCGCTGAGGGCACCGGCTTCGCCCTGCACGGTCACGCGCTGGTGGGCGCGCAGGCCGCAGCGGGCCAGATCGCCCCGGTTCATCAGGATGGTGTTGCGGTGCGGCATGCCGCGGTACGCATCACCCGGCTTGTACACCACGGTGTTGTGCTGGGAGTAGCTGCGGGCGGTGATCAGGGCCAGCACCAGGCCCGCTTCCCCCGGCGCCAGGCCGCCGAAATGGGCCGGCTCAGGCAGCGTCAGCGCCGGCAGTGGTGTGGGCTCCATCCGTGCTTTCCCCGACGGCGTGGGGAAGCTGGGCTGCTCGAACACCCGCCCCGCCACGCTGAACTCACGCTTGGTGGCATCGATCGTGGCGATCGCGCCGTAGCCCGGCACGGTGCGGGCGATCAGCTCTCGCACGTAGATGGGGTCCTGCAGGCGGCCCCAGTCGATCGGGTCGGTGCCCAGCCGCCGCCGGGCCAGCTCGGCCAGGAAGCCCAGCTCGCTGATCAGGTCGGCGTGCTTCAGGTGTGAATGGCCGGGGTCGTTGAAGCGCACGAAGTTGTTGCCCGATTCGGTGGTGGTGGCGTGGGGCGTTTCGAAGCGGTTGAACACCGGCAGCACCAGGGTGCGGCGGCGCCCCAGCCCGTGGAAGTGCCCCTGGTTGGGCTTGGTGGCCAGGTAGAAGATCGTGTCGATGCGGCCGAGGGCCTGCTTGGCCTCGCTGGAATCCGGGTTGGCGCCCCAGAGGTTGCCGCCAAGGCACAGCAGGGTGTCCACCGCACCGGCGCCGGCGGCAGCGATCAGGGCGCGGGTGTCGTAGCCGGGCACGCGGCTGAGCGGGCGGCCCAGCAGCCGCTCCAGCGCCTGCTGCATCTCGGCCCGCAGCTTCACCGTGACACCCATCGAGCCGAAGCCCTGCACGTTGGAGTGGCCGCGGATCGGCATCGTGCCGGCTCCGGGCTTGCCGGCGTTGCCGCTCAGCAGCGCCGTGTTGGCGATCGCGTGCACGTTGGTGGTGCCGTTGCTGTGGTGGGTGATGCCCATCGCCCAGGCGAACACCACGCCCTTGGCACGGGCGATCACCGCGGCGGCGTGGCTGAGTTCCTCATGGCTGAGGCCGCAGCAGGCGGTGATCGCCTCCCAGGGGGTGGCGCGCAGCTGCTCCAGCACCGCCTCGGAGCCTTCGGTGTGGGCGCGCAGGAAGTCGTGGCGCACCTGGTCCGCCTCCAGCAGCGCCTTCTGCAGGCCCAGGAACACGGCCGTATCACTGCCGGGCACCGGCTGCAGGAACAGCGTGGCGATCTCCGAGCCCCGCAGCATCGACTTGATCGGAAAGGCCGGCGAGCCGAACTTCAGCAGCCCCACCTCCAGCACCGGGTTGATCACGATCACGCTGCCGCCGCGTTCACGCAGGCGGATCAGCTCGTTCATCAGCCGCGGGTGGTTGGCGGGGGCATTGGAGCCCACCAGCACCACGCAGTCGGCCTGCTGCAGGCTTTCGAGGCTCACCATCGAGGTGCCCGAGCCGAACACCTCGCCCAGCCCCACGGTGGAGGGGGCGTGGCAGAGATCGGAGCAGTCGGCCAGGTTGTTGGAGCCCATCGCCCGCAGCAACAACTGCAGCAGGTAGGCGGCCTCGTTGGAGGAACGGCCGGAGCTGTAGGAGGCCACCCGCTCCGGCGGGCGGCGGAAGGCGGCGTCGGCCAGCTCGAACACGTCATCCCAGCCGAGGCGCTCGTAATGGCTGCGGCCCTCGCGCAGGATCAGCGGATGGCTGAGGCGGCCGAGCCGGTCGGCCTCGAGCGAACTGAGCTGCTGCAGCATCGCCAGGCTGCGCTCGGCGAACACCCCTTCCGGCACCGCCGGCTGCAGTTCCGCCGCGATCGCCTCCACACTCTTGAGGCAGCGCTGCAGCGGCTCGCCCAGCTCATCGACGAAGCCGCCGTTCTGACCGCCCGTGCCCCAGGCGCAGGAGAGGCAGGCACTCTTGTGCAGGAGGGTCTGCCAGAGCAGGGGGCCACGGGGCGAGAGGGTGGCCTTGGCCCAGCCGTCGATCACCGGCCAGCCACCGCCGATCGTCGGGGTGGCTGCATTCGCTGCAGAAGAGTCGTTGCCGGGCTCCATGCCAAGCCGCCGCCTGAGGAATGTCCACTCTGGCGGGTGTGGCGGCGGCCGTGCTGGCATGGAGCCCCGGCGGCCTCAGGACCGCGTCGGCCCTTTGAGCCTGGTTGGGTGCCCGCGGGCTCTTCCGGCTGTCCTGAGCTGTGCGTTGCCGCCCGCTCGAAGGTCTGAACGATGGGACTGTCCCTGGTCATTGCCTAAGGCACCAACGGGGACATTTCCCCGATGCTGGCCCGGTCAGCGCCTGGCTGAGAGTCTGCGCAGCGGCAGTGACGCTGCAAGAACAAACAACGGGAAACCATGGTATAAAGATTATGAGAAGGTACGCTTATGTTCCAGGCGTTCCAGCTTGGTCATCATCTCGGGTTGAAGAAGGGTTGCAACTGTGTGCAGTGCCGCAGGCATCTGTGTTTCTCATGGCTGCCAGTTTTCGGTGGTTCTGATGGTTGTGCATCGCGCGTGGCAATCGCAGGGCGTTGCTGAATCTTGCCGACCTGCCATCACACTGGAGCCTGCCATGCAGGGGTTGAGATCATTGCCCTCAGAGTGGCTGTCTGCCGGTACTGCTCGACGCGTTCTGCTCTATGGGCATTGTTCTGCGGGCATTGCTCGAGTGGCATTCTTCTGCCCGCTTTGCGCAGATGGCCTTGGCCAGATCGTCTTCCGTGCTGGGGACAGCTCTGGTGTGATCCGGCCTCTCATGGATCAGATGGTGCCTTGATCGGTCCTTTTCTGCTTCTTGATTGCTCTGCCATCCACTTCAGCCTGGATTTTGCTCGGTGCCTGCTTTCTGGTGATTTCCATGGTTTCAGGCCGGGTCGGGGCAAGCAGCTCTGGCCATGGCTGCCTGCCTCGTTCAGCGTTGGCATTGATCTGGATCGGTGGCTAAGGGTGGTTGCAGAGCTCTGATGCGTTCTGCTTCCGCTTCGCGTCTGTTGTCGTCTGAGCACCACTGAACCCTTGATTCACCCCTGCGGATCGCCCCAAACGACAGGCCCACATCGCGATGGCGCATCCAGCCGGGCCACAGCCCGGCAGCTCCCAGCCGCACCGGTTGTGCTGCAACAGCTCGCAACGCCACAGCACCCCGTCCTGCAGACCGCTGCCGCCGCCACCCGGCTGGAGCGCTCGGCGCAGCCGGGCACTTCCGAGCGACCCCTCTACCTGCTGCTGATCAGCCTGCATGGCTTGATCCGTGGCCAGCAGCTCGAGCTGGGGCGTGATGCGGACACCGGTGGGCAAACCAAATATGTGGTCGAGCTGGCCAAGGCACTGGCGCAGCAGCCGCATGTGGATCAGGTGGATCTGGTCACGCGGCTTGTGGTGGATGCCGCCGTGAGCGACGACTATGCGCAGCCCATCGAGCCCCTGGGGGAGCGCTGCCGAATCGTGCGTCTGCCGGCAGGGCCAGAGGCTTACATCGCCAAGGAGCAGTTGTGGCCCTATCTCGGCAACTTCGCCGATACCCTCCATGCCTGGCTGAAGCAGCAGCCGCGCTGGCCCGATCTGATCCATACCCATTACGCCGATGCGGGATATGTGGGCGTGCGGCTCGCTAACCTCACCGGCCTGCCGCTGGTGCACACAGGCCATTCACTCGGGCGTGATAAGACCCGCCGCCTGCTGGCTGTGGGCATGGCGATTGAACAGATCGAAGCCCGCTATCACATGATTGAGCGCATCAGCGCGGAGGAAGATACACTCAGCCACGCGAGCCTGGTGATCACGAGCACGCGGAATGAGATTGAAAGCCAATACGAACTTTACGATTACTACACGCCCGAGAAGATGGCGGTGATTCCGCCCGGCACCGATCTCCAGCAATTCTTTCCGCCCAGCCCGGAGCCTGCCGCCGCCGTTCCGTCGCCCATCCAGCAGGAGATCAACAAGTTTCTTGCCGATCCCACCAAGCCGATGATCCTGGCGCTCTCCCGGGCGGATGAGCGCAAGAACATCATTGCCCTGCTGGAGGCCTTCGGCCAGGAGCCGCGTTTGAAGGCGCTGGCCAATCTGGTGATCGTGGTGGGCAACCGCGACGACATCCGGGAACTCCATGAAGGGGCCCAGCATGTGCTCACGGAGATCCTGCTGGTGATCGATGCGCTCGATCTCTATGGAATCGTGGCGCTGCCCAAGCACCATCAATCCTCGGAGGTGCCGGCGATCTATCGATCGGCCGCGGCCTCAAAGGGAGTGTTCGTGAACCCGGCGCTTACCGAACCCTTCGGCCTCACCTTGCTGGAGGCCGCAGCCAGCGGGCTGCCCCTGGTGGCCACGGATAATGGCGGCCCTGTGGACATCCTCGGCAACTGCCACAATGGCCTGCTCGTGGATCCCACCGATCGCGCCGCGATTGCCTCAGCGCTGCTGGCGATTCTTGAGGATCCCCAGCTCTGGGCCCGCTATTCCCAGCAGGGGCTGATCAACATCGCCCGGTACTACTCCTGGGAGGCGCATGCCAGCCGTTACCTCACGGCGATCCGACCGATCATTGAGCAGCACCGTCCACCGGAGCGCCCCCCCGTCAGCGGCAGAATCCGCCAGTCGTTTGATCGCGCTATCTTCACCGCGGTGGATAACACCCTGCTCGGCGATGACGAGGGACTCGAGGCACTTGTGAAGGTGATCACGGCGCACCGCCGTGCCTTCATGTTCGGCGTCGCCACGGGGCGACGACTGGATTCCGTGCTGATGCTGCTGAAGCGAAAGGCCATCCCAGCTCCCGACATTCTGATCACCAGCCTGGGTACGGAGATCTATTACACCGGCCAGTTGTTCACCGATGTGGCCTGGAACCGGCACATCAACCATGCCTGGACTCCCCAGGTGCTCAAGCGGGTGATGGATGAAATTCCCGGCCTCACACTGCAGCCCAAAAGTGAGCAGAGCCGCTACAAGCTTTCTTATTACTACGACGCCGCCCACGCTCCTCCCATTGAAGACATTCATGGTCTGCTGCATCAGCAGGAGCTTTCCGTGAATGCCACTTACTCCTTCGGGCAATACCTCGACATCGTGCCGGCACGGGCGTCCAAGGGACAGGCTTTGCGCTACGTAGCCAGCCAGTATGAAATCCCCCTGGAGCAGATCCTCGTGACCGGCGGCTCCGGTGGCGATGAGGACATGCTGCGAGGCAACACGCTGGGGGTGGTGGTGGCCAACCGGCACCAGGAGGAGCTCGCCAACCTCAGCGAATGGCAGCAGGTGTATTTCGCCGCCGGCGCCCACTCCTGGGGCATCCTTGATGCGATCCATCACTACAACTTCTTTCAGCGCATGAGCTGTGCCGTGGCGTGAGGTGTGTTTCGCCCTTGGCGAGGTTGCTGATCGCCACTGATCTTGATCGCACCCTGCTGCCCAACGGAGCCGCCGAAGAATCTCCTCTGGCGCGCCCTCTCTTCGCGCGGCTGGCGGCGCGCCCGGAGGTCACGCTGGCGTATGTCACCGGCCGTCATCGGGCCCTGGTGGAGGAGGCGATCACCACCTATGCGCTCCCTGAACCCCAGTGGGTGATCAGTGATGTGGGCAGCCGCCTCGACCAGCTTGATCGTGGCCATTGGCAGCCCTGCGCGGCATGGCAGCAGCACATCCGCCGCGATTGGCCTGGCTGTGTGTCCGCTGATCTGCAGGCTTTGTTTGAGGATCTTCCCCAGCTTGTGCTGCAGGAGAGTGATCGCCAGAGTGCCTGCAAGCTCAGCTTTTATGTGCCTTTGGGTGTCGACCTGGAGGCATTGAAGCTGGTGATGCTGGAGCGGCTGGCTGGCCACGGTGCCGCCTGCAGCTGGATCTACAGCGTGGACGAAGCGAAGGGCATGGGCCTGCTGGATGTGTGTCCTGCCGGTGCCACCAAGTGGCACGCCCTGGAGTTTCTGATGCAGCGCGCCGGCTTTGATCACAGCACCACGGTGTTTGCCGGCGACAGCGGCAATGACCTGCCACTTCTGGTCAGCGCGGTGCCCGCTGTGCTGGTGGCCAATGCCCACCCCGCGGTGATCGCGGAGGCCATGGCTGCCGCGTGCCGCAGCGGCCATCCAGAGGCGCTTTATCTCGCCCGCGGTGGCTTCATGGGCATGAACGGTCACTACAGCGCCGGCCTTCTGGAAGGTGTGGCTCACTTCCATCCCGACGTGGCCCACTGGCTGCAGCAGTCGTGAGCCGCCCAGGCCTTTCGGCTGGATGCCGTCTGCCGCCGCTGGCGCCAACGCTGCTTTTTGTGGTGCCCAGGTTGCTCCGGCCTGGCGGCCGATCAGCTGTGACGGCTTCCCCTTGGTCGCGCTGCTTTAGCGTTTATCCAGGCAACGATGCACTGCGCTCAGCCAACTGCTGCTACCAGCAGGCTGCCTCCCATCTGACAGCACCGAGGGTGATTCGGTTGCTGTCACCTTCTGTTCTTTCGCCAGGCCAACGAACCCCCAGCTCCTGCGGCCCTGCCCAGCGCTGCTGCTCCGGCTCATGACCTCACGGCCTGCACAGCTTCGCTCTCGTCAGTGCCCGGCGCTGATGCCGTCCTGTTTCGCTGCCTCTCGTTTCGCTGCTACTTGTTTCGGCCATGTATGAACAGATTTCCCATTCGCTTCTCAACGCGATCCTCGATGATCTGAAGCCGGAGATTCGCCGCCAGGATCTGCGGCACTTCTATACACGGCTGGGGGCTAACTTCTTTGCGATCCACTCGCTCTTCTCCACGCTTTACGGCCATCGCGATGACTTCGCCGATCAGATGCTGAAGCTGGTTGAAACGATGGCGATGGGCTATGTCGACCGGTCACCTGAATCTGAACGGTTGGACATCAATCGGGAAACCGATCATAACTGGTTCCTGTCTCAGCGCTGGGTGGGCATGGCGCTCTATACCAACGGTTTCGCTGATGATCTGGCCGATCTGAGCCAGAAGGTGGGTTATTTCCAGGAGCTTGGCATCAACATGGTGCACGTGATGCCCATTCTGGAATGTCCCGTGGGCAAGAGCGACGGCGGTTATGCGGTCAGCAATTTTCGCAGAATCGATGGCCGTGTGGGGGATCTGGCGGATTTCAAGGCGTTGTCGGAGCAGTTCCGTGCCAACGGCATCCTGTTGGTGCTGGACATCGTTCTGAACCACACCTCCGATGAGCATGTCTGGGCCTTGATGGCCAAGCAGGGTGATCTCCAGCATCAGGAGTATTACTACACGTTCGGCGATCGGCGTATCCCCGATCTGTTTGAGCAGAGCATGCCGGAAATCTTTCCTGAAACCGATCCAGGCAACTTCACCTGGAACGAGGAGATGCAGCGCTGGGTGATGACCGTGTTCCACGACTATCAGTGGGATCTCAATTACAGCCATCCGGCTGTGTTCATCGCCATGCTGGATATCGTGCTCTTCTGGGCCAATCAGGGCGTGGATGTGCTGCGGCTCGATGCGGTGGCGTTCCTGTGGAAAAAAATAGGGTCTTCCTGTCAGAACGAGCACAAGGCCCACCTGATCCTGCAGCTGTTGAAGGATTGCTGCCAGGTGACGGCACCTGGGGTGCTGTTCATCGCCGAGGCCATCGTGGCGCCGGTGGAGGTGGCCAAGTATTTCGGTGAAGATGCCATCGTGGCCAAGGAGTGCGAGATCGCCTACAACGCCACGCTGATGGCCCTGCTCTGGGATGGGATCGCCACCAAGAACACCCGGTTGCTACGGGAAGGGATCAAGAGCCTGCCCAGCAAGCTCGATCGTGCCACCTGGCTCAATTATGTTCGCTGCCACGATGACATCGGCTTCGGTTTCGATGACAGCGATATCAGGGCAGTGGGTTACGACCCCTCAGCACATCGCAGGTTCCTGGTGGATTATTTCACCGGCCACTATGACGACACCGCCCGGGGCCTGGTCTTCATGCGCAACGAGGCCACCGGCGATGCGCGCATCTGTGGCTCGCTGGCTTCGTTGGTGGGGCTCGAAGCCGCTCTGGAGCGGCAGGATGCGCGACTGACCCGGCAGGCCATTGATCGCATCCTGCTGCTGCATGGGGTGATCCTCTCCTTCGGCGGCATCCCCCTCATCTATAACGGTGACGCTCTTGGTGTGCTCAACGATTACAGCTTCCGCGACGACCCCGACAAGCACGAAGACAGCCGCTGGGTGCACCGTCCGAAGATCAACTGGCAGCAGGCCGAGCAGCGCAAGCAGCCGGGCACGGTGGAGTTCGAGATCTTCACGGCCATGCAGCGCATGATCGCCATCCGCAAGCAGACCAGCGCCTTCGCCGACTTCAACAACCGCGAACTACTGCCCGTGGCCAATGATCACGTGCTCTGTTATGCGCGCACAGATGGTCAGCAGGGCGCCAACAGCGTGGTGGTGCTGGCCAACTTCGATGCCAGCCCACAGCAGGTGGAGCTGAGCGATCTGTGCCGCCATGGCATGCAGCAGGGCCTCAGCCATGGCGCCAACCCAGGCTTCAACAGCCACTGCACCCTCACCGACCTCTACACCGGTGCCGCCCCCACCCAGTTCGACGGCGGCATCGTGCTGAGCGGCTATCAGTTCTACTGGCTGCGCCAGCAAGGCTGAACATCCCCGCGGCTCAGCCGCAACGTGCAGCCTCACCGCTCGGCTCAGCCCGCGCCCTCCTCCAGCAGCGTGATCGGGTCACCTACCGCCACCGGCCCCGGGGTCAGCACTGACAGGCGGATGCCGGCGATCACCTTGTTGTGGCGTGCCGTGGCCCGCAGGATCTCGATGTCTTCCGGCAGGCCGCACTGGGCCAGGGTGGTGATCACGCAGCGGGGGCAGGCCGTGTCCACCTGCAGCAAGGCCCGCTTACCGATCCGCAGGCGGTGGCCTACCCAGGCCTCCTCCACGAACCCCTCGTCGCCCTCCAGTGGCGCCATCAGCAGGTTGGGGCGGAAGCGCTCCACGGCGAAATCGAGGTCGGGCTCCAGCTGTCGCAGGCGGTCGAGGGTGGCGGTGCTGATCGCATGGATCGGGCAGGAATCGAAGAAGGTTCCGGCGGGCAGCACCAGCTCATTCACCACGTCCTGAAACTCCCGCTCCTGCACCTGCGGCCAGTACTGATCCAGGCTGGCGCCCTCCTGGGGCCGATCCAGCAGGCTCACCTGCCGGCCCAGCCACGCCGACAACTGGGCGCCCGCCTGCGGATCACTGGTGAGCAGGGGCGCTGCCTCCGTGCCAGCGGCCCTATCAGCCGCGGCGCTGATCGTGGCGGCGGGTAGCGCCTGGCCAGGCAGCGGTGGCGCCACGAACTGAGCCTGGTACTGGAGCAGGGAGCGCCACAGGCGCGGATTCTTGGCGCTGGCCACCCGGCCGGTGGCATGGTCCCAGAGGGCATAGGCGCGGTCGCCGCAGATTCCCCCTTCGCCCACCTCCACCTGGGGCAGGCACTCGCCCAGCATCGATTTCACCGGATAGCGCCAGAGCGCTTCCACCCGTCCCACCAGCCTGCCGTTCATGGGATCCGCCCAACGGCCTCATCCAAGCGTTCAGCGGCGCCGAATGTCGTTCAGGGCGTACCGCCGGTGCCGGAGTTGCTGGCGGAGCTCGTGCCGCTGCCGCTGTTGCTGGTGCTGGTGCTGGCCGCAGGGCTCCAGGCCGGGGTGTGGGGGTCTTCGCGCAGCCGCGGCAGCAGCTGCACCAGGTTGCAGGGGCGGGTGGAGGGGTTCAGCTGGGCGCTGATCAGCCGGTCCCAGGCGGTGCTCACCGCATCGAGCGAGCCGGGCAGCACGAAGATCACCGTGCCGTTGGCCACCCCCGCCAGGCAGCGGCTCTGCAGGGTGCTGGTGCCGATCGTCTCGAAGGAGAGCTGGCGGAACAGCTCGCCGAAGCCTTCGATCGTCTTGTCGAGCAGGGGCGCGACCGCTTCCGGCGACCCATCGCGGCCGGTGAGCCCGGTGCCCCCGCAGCTGATCACCACCTGCACCGCCGCTGTGGCGATCCAGCGGCTCACCACCGCCCGGATCGCGTAGCGGTCGTCGGGCACGCACAACCGCTCCACCAGCTGGTGGCCTTCGCGCTCCAGGCGCTCGCGCAGCGCATCGCCGGAGGGATCGTCGGCGCTGGGGTCGGCGCTGCGTCGGTCGGACACCGTGAGCAGAGCGATGGCGAGACTCACAGGGCGGCGTGCGGCGACGGCCTGAGGCTAGGCAGCGCGGCGCCTGGGGCCCCCGACCCGCGCTCGGCAGGCCTGAGGCCAGGCCCATAGCCTGGGCGGATGGCACTGAGCGCGGCACCGAGCGAAAGCTTTGAACTGATCGTCGTCGGCGGCGGCCATGCGGGCTGCGAGGCGGCGCTGGCGGCGGCGCGGCTGGGCATCGACACCGCCCTGTTCAGCCTCAACATCGACCGCATCGCCTGGCAGCCCTGCAACCCGGCGGTGGGTGGGCCGGCCAAGAGCCAGCTGGTGCATGAAGTAGATGCGCTCGGCGGCGTGATCGGGCGGCTGGCCGATGCCACCGCTCTGCAGAAGCGTGTGCTCAACGCCAGCCGGGGGCCGGCGGTGTGGGCCCTGCGCGCCCAGACCGACAAGCGCGCCTACGCCCGCCAGATGCTGCAGCTGCTGCAGCACACGCCGCACCTGCATCTGCGCGAGGCGATGGTCACCGGCCTGGAGGTGGCCGACGACCGGGTGATCGGCGTGCGCACCTATTTCGGCAGCGTGTACGCCGCCGGCGCCGTGGTGCTCACCACCGGCACCTTTCTGGGCGGCACGATCTGGGTGGGCAACCGCTCCATGCCCGCCGGCCGCGCCGGCGAAGCCCGCGCCGAGGGGCTCACCGAGGCGCTGCAGGCGCTGGGCTTCCGCACCGACCGCCTCAAGACCGGCACGCCGGCGCGGGTCGATCGACGCAGCGTGCGCCTCGATCAGCTGGAGGAACAACCCAGCGACGCCGCCGATCGCTTCTTCTCCTTCGATCCGGCCGCCTGGGTGAGCGGGGAGCAGATGGCCTGCCACATCACCCGCACCACCGCGGCCACCCACCAGCTGATCCGCGACAACCTCCATCTCACGCCGATCTACGGCGGCTTCATCGACAGCAAGGGGCCGCGCTACTGCCCCTCGATCGAAGACAAGATCGTGCGCTTTGCCGACAAGGACTCCCACCAGATTTTCCTGGAGCCGGAGGGTCGCGACACGCCTGAGCTCTACATCCAGGGGTTCTCCACCGGCCTGCCCGAGCGGCTGCAGCTGGAGCTGCTGCGCACGCTGCCGGGGCTGGAGCAGTGCGTGATGCTGCGGCCCGCCTACGCGGTCGATTACGACATCCTGCCCGCCACCCAGCTGCTGCCCTCGCTGATGACCAAGCGGGTGGAGGGGCTGTTCAGCGCCGGCCAGCTCAACGGCACCACCGGCTATGAGGAGGCGGCGGCGCAGGGGCTGGTGGCTGGGCTGAATGCGGCACGGCTGCTGCGCGGCCAGAGCCCGGTGCATTTTCCGCGCGAGGGCAGCTACATCGGCACCTTGATCGACGATCTGGTCACCAAAGACCTCAAGGAGCCCTACCGGGTGCTCACCAGCCGCAGCGAATACCGGCTGGTGCTGCGGGGCGACAACGCCGATCGGCGCCTGACGCCGCTGGGCCATGAGCTGGGGCTGGTGGATGGCCGCCGCTGGCAGATCTTCGAGGTCAAGCAAGCGGCGATCGCGGCAGAGCAGCGCCGCCTCGACACCGTGCGGCTGAAGGTGTCCGATCCTGCCGCCGCCGCGATCGAAGCGGAAACGGGCGCCCCGATCCGCGGCTCGATCACCCTGGCCGATCTGCTGCGCCGCTCCGGGGTGCATGCCACCGATCTGGTGCGCCACGGCCTCTGCGATCCGCAGCTGCCGGCCGATGTGCGCGACAGCGCCGAGATCGATGTGAAATACAGCGGCTATCTGGCCCGCCAGCAGCAGGAGATCGAGCGGGTGCGCAAGCAGGATCACCGGCCGATTCCGGACGGCATCGATTACGCCGCCATCGCCACCCTCTCGAAGGAGGCGCGTGAGCGTCTGGCGGCCGTGCGGCCGCTGAATCTGGGCCAGGCCGCACGCACGCCTGGCGTCAGCCCCGCCGATGCCAATGCCCTGCTGCTGTGGCTGGAGCTGAACCGGCGGCAGGAAGCCGCAAAACGGACGTCAGTGCCTTAAGCTCGCGCGTCACTCACGCCTGAGCCTGCGCTTTCATGGCGACCCCCCCTTCAGTCCCCACCTCCAGAGCCTTCTGGGATCTCAAGGCCGAGCAGGTGGTGCACCGGGTGTTTGCCAATGGAGCCAACCGCACAAGTGTTGGCCTGCTCGACCATACGCCGATCGATGTGGTGGTGAGCGAGGCCCCCCCGCGCGCTCCGGCTCCGCCTCCACCTTCACGGGCCACCCGCACAGCCACCACAGCCCTCTGGCATCGCCCCTGGCTACCGATTCTCGCGGCCCTTGCCCTGGTGGGGATCACCTCCTCGCTGCTGCTGTGGCGCAACTGGCAGGTGGCCAACCGCGCACTTGATCAGGAACGCAATCTCAAGCTGCTGGAGCGGCTGCGAGATCTGGTGCCGGCCGCCGCCGAACAGGCAGCGTTGCCTGCTGGTCAGATTGCAGGAGCTGCCCCCACCCTTGATCCCAGCCTGCCGCCGCCGCCGCTGGAGGAGCCGTGGGTTCAGGAGCTGGCCCCCCTCTCTGGTGGCATCGCCGGCCAGGCCTCCACCGCGCGGCCGCTGCGGGTGCCCGTCAGCGGCACCATCACCCGCCCAGCCCCCGCCGCCGCTGCTGCTGGTGGCAACGGCTGGGCGGTGGGCGACACCGTGGGTGCCTCCGCCACCCCCAGGGTCGCTGCCCCCCCGTCGCCGGCTGGTGCAAGCGCGGGCCCTGCCCCCGAGCTGATGGGAGTGGTGCAGGTGCAGGGCCGATCCAGCGCGGCGATCTTCCAGGTGGGCGGCACCAGCACGAACGTGTCGGTGGGAGAGCCGATCGGCGCCAGCGGCTGGCGTCTGCAATCCGCCAGTGGCGATTCGGTGGTGATTGAACGCCAGGGAAAGCAGCGCCAGGTGAGCATCAGCAACGATGGCCTCTGAGCCGATGTGACTGCTCAGCTGGTTCCCCCGCTCTCATTGCCCAGGCTGGCTTCGTAGCCTGAACCACCGGTGCTCAGCCCGATGAGCGGCTCACTCTGCTCGACCCCTGCCCGATCGCGCCAGGAGCCACTCCCCGGCGACGACGGCACCCCCTTCCCCTCGCCGCATGCCCTGTGGTCGGCGTCGCGGGCGGCCATGGAGGCCGGCTGCACGGCGGCGGGCCTCAGCGGTGCCTGGCAATTACTGCTGCTGGGTGATGGCAGCCCCACCCGCCACCTGCAGCTGCTCACCGGCGCTCCGGTGGAGGTGGACCTGATCGCCATGGCCTGCGATGCGGGGGATGGCAAGCGGGTGCCTGCAGAAGTGGCTGGTCTGGCCTCGCCCTTGCTGCGGCGTCAGGTGTGGCTTCGCTGTCACGGAGAGCCGCTGGCCTGGGCCGAAAGCTGGTGGAACCAGTCGCAGGCCGAAGAAAATCTCCGCGACCGCCAGCTGCCGATCTGGCAAAGCCTGACGGCGGATCGCGCCGAACTGTTCCGCGAAGTGGATGGGTTGGCTCAGGTGACAGAACCTTGGCTGGAACAGGGTTTTGGCTGCAGCGGTCCGTTCTGGAGCCGCCACTACCGCTTCTTTCGCGGCGGGCGTCAGCTCACGGTGATCCGCGAGGTCTTCTCCCCGGCACTGGAGCGTTGGCTGGGGCCCAGTCAGCGCTGTGAAGAATCATCAACATTGTTGCCAGCCGTCACACGGACGCATTGACAAGTTGCGAGTTGCCCCAGCCCGGGCACCATGTTGATGTTCCACGTCGGTTCGCCCGATGGCCCCGTCCACGTCCTGGCTCAGCCTCACCGATCTGGGCCGCCTCTACGGCATCTCCGCCATCTACTGCGGCCGCCTGCTGTGCGAGGTCGGTCTGCGCGACCACGACGGACGCCCCAGCGCCGAAGCTCTGGCCAGCGGCCTAGCCCAGGTGGCCTGCTCCAGCCACCGCAATGTGGACACGCTCTGGCATGAAGAAGGCTGCCGCGCCGCACTGGAAGCTCGAGGCCAAGTGCCCCTTGCCCAGCGCACGCTTGTGGAGCAGTGGGCCGAGCTGCTCTGGGCGATGAAGCAAGGATCAGCGGCGATCAGCACCTCTGCCGAGCAGATGGCCGAAGATCTCCCCGGTGAGCTGGTGGAGCCTGTCAACCAACAACTGCGTGTGAACGGCTGGGACTTCCAGGTGCCCCGCACCCACCACAGCGGCGGCGGTGCCGGCGCCGGTGAAGGCCATGCCAATGGCACCCCCCGCGCCCGCAACCATCCTGATGACCTGGCCCGTCGCCGCCGCAAAGCGGCTAGCTGAAAGCCTGCCGGGTTCAGCCGAGCCGCAGGGCTTCAGCCTGTTGGCGGGTCTTCTCGAGCAGCTCGCGCAGCCGGTCTTCGTCGGTGTGGCTGAGGCTGGTGCGCAGCAGCTTGGCGTGGGGGGCGAAGCTGCGCAGGCGCTCCACCACCCGGTCGGGGGTGGCTTCACGCACCAGCAGGCAGAGGGCGGCGCTGCCCTTCGGCAGGGTTTCGCCCACCTCACGCAGGAAGCCGTCGCTGATGCCCAGATCGCTGAGCGCGCCCGAGGCGGCACCGACACCGGCGCCCAGGGCAGCACCCAGCAGCGGATTGAGGAACAGCAGCCCCACCAGCGAGCCCCAGAAGCCGCCGCCCAGCGCGCCGGCGGCGGTGAGGTTGATCGCCTGACGCAGATGCACCTCCCCGGCGGCATCGTGCTCGACCACCACCGCATCTTCCAGTGAGATCAGATGCTCCTGCTGGATATTGACAAGCTCGCGACGTACGGCGTCAGCGTCCTCGGTTTTCGGAAATCCCACCACGATCAGGTTGCTCATGGACGCAGATCCTTGGAAGCGGTTGATCACCATTGAATGTAGGTGGCATGCGGTGGCGCTCCGCTGGTGGCCTGCGTTGAGGATTCGCGGCTGCCCCGCTCAATCCCTACGGCGGCTGGAGCGGGGCAGGGGGCGCTGGGGCGTGCGTGCCGGCGGCAACGACGGCGGGGTCTCGCTCCCAGCGGCTGCCCCGCTGGGGCGCTGCCAGCGGGGCAGGCGGAAGTTGTCGTCCTCGGGCCAATCGTTGGTGTCGGGCGCGGGTGGCAGCAGCGGGGCGCTGCGACGGGAGATCGCCTCCAGTGGCCGCCGCCCGCCACTGGCGGTGGGGCCAGCCGGTGTTGCGGCCGGGCCGCTTCCCCTGTCCCACTCCCTGGCCGGCTCAGGCGCTCTGCCCATGGGGCTGCGGCTGGCGGGTTCCCGGCTGGCGGTGCGGAAACGCTCGTCGGTGGGAAGGCCGCTGCCACGGCGGGGTGGTGGGGTCTGCGCCTCCCGCTCCTGGGGGGAGGGGCGTTCCTGCCAGGGTTCGGGCCAGTCGTCGTCGCCTTCGAGGAACCAGTCGAAGCGCTCGCCCACCCAGCGGCCCAGACCATCCAGGCCCGGGCGTGCACCGGCGCGGCCCCCGGCTCCACGCGCCTGGGCACGCGAGCCTGGGCGAGCCCCGGACACGCCGTTCACCAGCTGCCGCCCCGCCACCATCCATTGACTAAAGGTTCCGCCCGCCGTGGGCGATCCCTGGCGGCGTCTGCCGCGGCGGGAAGGGTCACCGGAACCGTTCATGGCTCTGTCCTGTGTCCGTCCTGATGGGCCCGGCTCTGCCCTGAGAACCGTTTCGCCTTGACCCTAACGGCTGAGGCGCAGGGCCCAGCGGCGGCGCAGCCAGCGTTCGCGGCCCAGGCCCACCACGGCGATCGCCAGGCCGCCGCACTGCAGCACCCCCAGGAACAGTTCCATGCCAAGGGCGCGATCCATCGGCGAACCCTAGGCGCCACCGGGTTCGAACAGGAGCTGGCAGCTGGCATGCCACTGGCCGCCGTGCAGCCGGTCGCAGCAGAGGCGGCAGGCCACGCCCCGCACCCGCCGCCGATAGGGCGCCGTGACGCCGCAGCTGGGGCAGCGGGCGATCCAGCGCACCGCACTGACCGGCACCGGGTAAGAGTGGCGCAGGCTCACCTCGAACGCCGACTGGGCGGCGTTGATGCGGGCCATGCGGGCGCGGAAGTGGGGGCCGTGCACCTCGCGCACCCCCAGCACCCGGTCGATCCAGGCGTGGATCATCTCGTGGCAGAGGGTGCCCAGCGTGGCTTCACGGGGCAGCGGTTCGAGCACCGGCCGCGACAGCACGATCTCGCACAGCGGTGTGCCGTCGCGCTGCCGGCCGCTGCGGTAGAGCCCGGCGGTGCGGTTCATGCGGCCATCGCTCCAGCGCACCGCCACCAGGCTGCGGCCCTGCGGCGCCAGGGTGCCGTCGAAGTGCTCCCGGTTGAGGCGGTGGAACAGCGGAAGCAAGGACTCCAGGGGCATGCCGCTTCAGGGCGTTGGCACCAGCCAGGCAGTCTGGCGGGGCCGTCGGTCAGACTCCAGGCTCAGGATGCGCGCTTTCGCCATGGATTGGGGTCTGGCACAGACGATCGGCACCAAGGCCCTGTTGGCCGGTGCCGGCGCCCTGCTTCTCTACTGGACCTACACGGCCGTGAAGCTGGTGATCAGCGCCCGCGGCATCAACCCGCTGCTCAAGCAGTTCTTCACCCAGGTGGCCTCGGGCCAGATCGATGGCGCCTATCTGCTCACCACCAAGAACTACCGCTCCCATGTGAACCGGCAACAGTTCATCCGTTTCCTGGCGGGCCTGCAGCTCAACAAGTACCGCAACCTCAAATCCGGCCGGCCCCGCATCCAGGACGGCCAGATCATCCTCACGGTGAAGCTGAAGTCGGAGGCAAAGGAGGAACTGCCGCTCGATTTCACCTTCGTGAAGGTGGAGGAAGCCTGGCGGGTGGATCGCATCAACAGACTCGCCGCTGCCTGACGCTCCATCCCGCCGCTCCTTGCCAGCGCCGCCTCCCATGCCCGACGCATCGCCTGAGGATCGGGCCGAGGAATTGCGCCGCCTGCTGCAGCGCGCGGCGCACGCCTACTACGTGCTGGATGCCCCGGAGCTAGAGGACCCGGTCTATGACCGGCTCTATCGCGAGCTGCTGGAGCTGGAGGCCGCCCACCCCGAACTGGTGCGTCCCGATAGCCCCACGCAGAGGGTGGGCGGCGCTCCCGCCGAAGGCTTTCGCACGGTGGAACACCGCGTCGGCCTGCTCAGCCTCGACAACGCCTTCGGGTTGGAGGACCTGGAGGCCTGGTATGGCCGCCTGCTGCGCGCGATCGATCGCTTGCCCGAGGTCGGTGCACCGCTGCCCGCCCTGCCGATGGTGGGCGAGCTCAAGATCGACGGCAACGCCCTCGCTCTCAGCTACGCCAACGGGGTGCTGGTGCGGGCCGCCACCCGCGGTGACGGGGCGTGGGGCGAGGAGATCACCGCCAACGTGCGCACGATCCAGAGCGTGCCGCTGCGGCTGCAGCTGGATCACCCCCCGGCCTGGGTGGAGGTGCGCGGTGAGGCCTTCATCCCCGACGCCACCTTCAGCGCCATCAATACCGAGCGCGAAGCCCGCGGCGAACCGCCGTTCGCCAACCCCCGCAATGCCTGCGCGGGCACCCTGCGGCAGCTCGATCCGAAGGTGGTGGCCGCCCGGCGTCTCGATTTCTTCGCCTACACCCTCCATCTCCCTGAGGAGTGGGATCCGGTCGGCGCCGGCGGGACCAGTGATCCAGCGAGGCCCACCAGCCAGTGGGCCTCGCTGGAGTGGCTGCACTCCGCCGGCTTCCGGGTCAATCCCAATGCCGAACTCCTGCCCGACCTGGCCGCGGTGGAGGGTTTCTTCAGCGCCTGGGAGGTGACACGGCGCTCCCTGCCCTACGCCACCGACGGGGTGGTGGTGAAGCTCAACGACCTGCGACTCCAGGCCGAGGCCGGCTTCACCCAGAAGGCGCCGCGCTGGGCGATCGCCCTCAAGTACGCCGCCGAGGAGGCCCCCAGCCGGCTGCTGCGCCTGGTGGCCCAGGTGGGCCGCACCGGAGTCGTGACGCCGGTGGCGGAGTTCGAGCCGGTGGCGCTCGCCGGCACCAGCGTGAGCCGCGCCACCCTCCATAACGCCGACCGGCTGGCCGAGCTCGATCTCCACGCCGGCGACACGATCGTGGTGCGCAAGGCGGGTGAGATCATCCCAGAGGTGGTGCGGGTGCTGGTCGAACTGCGGCCGGCAGGGGCAACGCCGCTGGCCCTGCCCCAGGCCTGCCCGGAGTGCGGCTCGGAGCTGGTGCGCGAGACGGGGGAGGCGGCCACGCGCTGCGTCAACAGCAGCTGCCCGGCGATCCTGCGCGGCTCGCTGCGCCACTGGGTGAGCAAGGCGGCCCTCGACGTGGATGGCCTCGGCAGCAAGCTGATCGAGCAGCTGGTGGACCGGGGGCTGGTGCGCTCGATCGCCGATCTCTACAGGCTCGACGCCGCGCTGCTGGCCAGCCTGGAGCGGATGGGGGAGAAGTCGGCGTCGAATCTGGCGGCGGCGCTGGAGGCCTCCAAGGCCAAGCCTTGGCATCGCCAGCTCTATGGCCTTGGGATTCACCACGTGGGCGAGGTGAACTCCAAGGCGCTGGCCAGGGTGTTCCCCTCGGCCGTCACTCTCGCCACGGCGGCATTCGAGGCCCCGGAGGCGATCACCGCAGTCCATGGCATCGGCGTCGAGATCGTTCAGTCGCTGCAGCAGTGGTTTGCCATCCCCGCGAACGAGCGCCTGCTCAACGACCTGGCGCAGCTGGGTCTGACGCTGGCCAGCACCGGCGCCGTTCCTGACGGAGGCGGCAGGTCCCAGTCCCAGCCTCTAGCGGGGAAGACGCTGGTGCTCACTGGCACGTTGCCCAGCCTGACCCGGCACCGTGCCCAGGAGCTGATCGAGGCCGCCGGTGGCAAGGTGACAGGCTCGGTCAGCCGGAAGACGAGCTTCGTGGTGGCTGGCGAGGAGGCGGGAAGCAAGCTCGGCAAGGCCGAGAGCCTGGGTGTGGCCGTGATCGACGAAGCGGGTCTGCAGGCTCTGCTCGCTGAAGAGCCACCACGGTCCTCCGAGTCGGACTGAGCGTCTCACCGGTCTCCTCAAGCCTTCGGGGCAGGCGACAGGCGCGTCAGCAGCTTCGCTGCGACGGTCACGGCCGTTGCTGTGCGGGACCAGGCTGGCAGGCGCACCGCCCTCCGCTGGACAGGGCTGATGACGCCACAGCCTCGCTGACGCAGGCGAAGTTCTCTCCCTGCGCCGACATAAGAGTTTTCTTGCCAATTTCCTTCCGTCCTCTTACCGCCGAACTTTTACTGTTCATTCAGTTCAGCCATTCAAGCTGAACAGGTGGACAGATGACCCATCTGTTAACTGTACGGCTAATCATGCAGTACAGGCAGAGGTGTCGACTGACCATCGTTATCCCCGTCCCAAATTCTAACCAGTCAAAGGAGAACACCATGGCAACTGAATCTTCGACCAACGCAGCCCTGTTGGGCCTGAATCTGCTTTCAGGGGCTGATAGCTTCCTCACTGATCTCACCCCAGAGGATGAAGCCTCCATTTCAGGTGGTAATGGCAGGCGCCGCCGCAGCCGCCGCAGCCGCGCCAGCCGTCCCAGCCGCGTCAGCCGTGTAACCCGCGGGAGCGGATTGTCCTGACGTTCCCCTAGACCGATGATCCAGGGCTTGCAACCCCTGTTGGGGAAGCCGACAGTGGCGCATCCCTGAGAATAACTTTGGGACCTGTCGAGGTTTCGAGATTGTCAAGTGGCATTCTCGAAACCTCGACTTGGAGCAAGTCTCAGTCCATGGTGGAAGTGCTTGGAATGATGAATGCCTGACGATGCCTCAACGCCTGGATTCTTCTACCATCCTTGATTACTTGATTCAGCAAGGCCTTTGCGGCCCTGATGATGAAGTGCTGAGTGTCAAGGCACTCCCTGGCAAAAATCTCAATCTCCTGGTGCAGCTCTCCACAGGCGGCAGCCACCATGGGATAACAACCAGCCTATTGGTCAAGCAAGCACCGTTTCGTGATAAGGAAGGACCCAAGCAGAGTTTTCTCGAAGAGTGGCGTATCTATCAATTGCTTGATACCGATGATCAGCTCCGCGAGCTGCAACCCATCATGTCTGAAGGGGTGAATTATGATGCCGCAAATGGCATCCTGGTTCTCCGATTTGTAGAAGGATATTGGGATCTTGGCAAGTTCTACGCGGGCGCCCAGCAGTTTCCCGCGCACATCGCCACCGCACTCGGAACCGGCCTGGCCACGCTTCACCGGGCAACATTTCAACGTCAGGACTATCAGTTTCAACTCGCTCTGGAATGCACCCGTATGGAGGGAGGCAGGGGCGACGGGCCTGACTTCTTCAGTGAATTGGAGAATCTGACGCCTGATCTCTTTCGGCGAGTGTCGCTGGATGGCCTCATGTTCTACAAGCTTTACCAGCGCTCTGCCCAGCTTTCGGAAGCGCTCTCTCGTCTGCAAGCAGATTACACACCATGTTGCCTGATTCATAACGACCTCAAGTTTGGAAACATCCTGGTTCACCAGGATTGGCCACGGTGGGAGCCCTCGCCCCTACCCACCTCCATGGCGGCTCTGCACCTCCCTGATCAGCAAGGAGTCATCCGAGTGATTGATTGGGAGCAGTGGGCATGGGGCGATCCGGCATTCGATGTAGGGGCGATTATCACTGAGTATCTGAGAGTCTGGCTTCAGAGTCTTGCCCTCAGCAGGGATATTGATCTTGCTGTCTCGCTGCAATTGGCGGCAGTGCCGTTGCAGACACTTCAACCCTCACTGGCCGCCTTGATCAAGGCCTATCTGGCACAGTTCCCCGCAATCCTTGAGGTGTTCCCTGACTTTCAGGAACGGGTGCTGCGGTTTGCTGGTCTGGGGTTGATCGAGGTGATTCAGGAACGGTTGTTTTACCGAGAACCATTTGGCAATCTGGAGATTTCCATATTGCAGGTTGCAAGGTCGCTGTTGTGTCATCCTGAAGCCGCCATGTCAACGGTGTTTGGTGACCTCGACTCGCACTGCTCAGGCATCGAGCCTCCAGATCCCCCTCCTGGTGAGATGGTTCACGTTGCCTTCAGCAAAACCCATTGCAATAACAGCCATCCAGCTTCGCACTCAGAGGTGTTCTTGCCCCGTTGGCTGCAGCACTATTCCCTCGATGCAGCGCTGACCGATTTGACTGAGAATGTTCGTATCGATCCTCCTCTGATTGAACATCCGTCTTACGCACTGCTCGATGTCACTCAAATGCGAGGCAGTGCTGCCTCTGAAACGGAGGCAGAACGGTACAATGCTTTGCCAGATGAGCTAAAGCAGGCGGATCTATTGCGTCAGCTCAGGAATTATCTGCATGACATCTACTTCAGCGGCGAGCAAGAATGGCGATTGTCAATACCTACGCTTAAAACAGAGTACAAGAACAGCACCTATGCAGGCTTGGATCTTGATTTCATTGGCCAGATCCAGGCGGCCAATAGCGGCACAGGCTGCGTCGACCCCAACTGGGTCGTGACCCGAGTGGAGGGAAGCCGTTACCAGGTTCAGAAAGATGGTCTGCATCTTTGGATTGATCCCACTGCCGATCTGGCGTTTGGTTCGCCCGAGGGATCTGTTGGCACTCGATTGTCCTTGCGTCTGCCCAATTCTTCTTTTGCTGGGGAGTACTACATGGCGGTTGGCAATGGTGGACAACCTGCCACTGATCAAGTTTCTTTTCACCTCTTCTTCCATGTCACCGTGGAGGGGGCGATCCTGCTGATGGAAATCTTGAGCTGCGAGCTCAATCGCGAATCCTGTCCATTTACCTTGAAGGTCCTCACCGAGCCTTTGTCCTATGGGCGCTTTGATGCTGCAGTTCTGACTCTGGAATCCAGGCACTATGTGAATCTACGGGCCGTCTTGCAGCATCACTACCCCAGGCTCCGCCCTCACTTGCAAGATCCGATCCCCCTCTTCACCGCGCCACTTGCCCCTGGTATCGGACTCGCCGAAGCCCCTGGAGATGCACAAGGTTTTGGCCTGGGCCGCTGCCAGATCCTGGCGCGGGCACTGCTGGCTGCTGAGCCCTTCCCCAGGCCTCGGCAGTGGGCCATACAGCAACACTTTGCTGAGCACAATCTGGATTGGCAGCGTCCCCATCTCAATCCGGGATCCCGTGCTTCCTATCCACCACTGGATCTCTGTGACTGTGGTGAGGCGGCCTCTGCGAGCGGTGCTCCGTGCCACCCTCGCTGACCCCATCAACCTCTCACGGCCTTCCACTGGAAAGTGGCCCAGGCTTTGTGTCGTGGAAGCTCTGGAGATCAGGCTGCAGTGCCGTTTCTACGCTGAGGACAGCATGAATGATCATCTCGCGGCGGTACCATGACGGTTAGCCCATGCCCGCCTTTCTGTTGCCATGACTCAGTGCAGGTTCTTTGCCGATCTGCTATGCGCGTGTTAGTAGTTGAAGATGATGCAGGTATCTCCAGGTTCATTCATCAAGGGCTGGGGGAAGCGGGGTACGCAGTTGATCTTGCCTTGAATGGCCGCGATGGCGTGAACTATGCAATGGCAGCTGATTACGATGCTGTTGTTCTCGACGTCATGCTTCCTGTACTGGACGGCCTGAGCGTCCTTAGGGAGCTGCGCAGACAGGGATTAAAAACCCCAGTTCTGTTGTTGACGGCGTTGGACACCGTCCAGGATCGTGTGCTGGGTTTGGATGCTGGCGCAGATGATTATTTGGTCAAGCCGTTTGACTTCACGGAGCTGCTGGCCCGGTTGCGAGCTCTATTGAGGCGGCCTCCCCTTCAGACAGACGTGTTGCTCAAGGTGGGGAGTCTTGAGATGGATACCGCCCAACGGGTGGTGAAGCGTGGCAATCGGCTCATTGATCTGAGTCCGCGGGAGTTTTCTCTCTTGGAGTACTTGATGCGTCACTCCAACCAGGTGTTGAGTCGGACGCAAATTGCCCAGCACGTCTGGAACTTTGACTATTATGGAGACTTCAAGGTTATTGATGTCTATATTGGCTATCTCCGGCGAAAGCTTGATCAGAATGAGCCATTCTCTTTGATTCAGACTGCTAGAGGAGTGGGTTACTGCATCAGGGCTGACGATGAGGTTCCGCTTTCCGACCCTTAGCCCCAACGTTTAAACCGCCATGAAGCTTTGGAAACCCTGGCAAAATCTCAGGTTTCGCCTGGTCGCCTGGTACAGCCTTCTGGCGGGTCTGTCTATGCTGGGCTCCGATCGCTTGATCTATCACGAGTTTCAGCGAACGCTGCTTGAGCAGGTTGATGGCGCCTTGAAGGTGAATGCCATCCAAGCCTTGAAGTCCCTTGATGACGAAGTTAACACCTTGGTGTTCGATCCACGTAAGGATGCGCCGATCATTGCGTCCTTATTGAGTGATGCTGGTGTTGTGATTTTGTTGCTTGGGAATGATGGCGCTGTGATGGAGCGTTTCGGCGATTCGTCCATGCTTCCGGCTCACCAAGTAGTAAAACCTGGCTTTGAGACCGTGCTGACTGGGGAAGGGCGCTGGCGAATTTATACGAAGGAAATCCTTACAAGTCGTGGAAGGCCATCGGGATGGCTGAAGGTGGCTCGTTCTCTTCAGCCCATCGACACCACCTTGCAGAACCTCTCGAATCGCTATCTGCTCAAGCTCCCTATTCTTCTTGGAGTGGTGGGATTGGGAGGTTACTTCCTGGCGAGCCGCGCGCTTAAGCCGATTGTGCAGATTACGCAGATATCGAAGCAGATCAGGGTTAGTGGAAACCTGGCCCAGCGCATTCATTACCGTGGAACTTCTAATGATGAACTGGCTCGCCTGGCCATGATGTTTGATGAGATGATGGACTCATTGCAGTCGGCTTTTGAGTTCGAAAGGCGTTTTCTGATGGACGCTTCTCATGAGCTCCGAACCCCACTGACGGCTCTTAAGGGCCGGCTGCAAGTGACGCTGCGTCAACCCCGCACCGTCGCAGGCTATCAAGAATCTCTTCACTTGATTGATCATGATGTCGATCGTCTGATTCGTCTTAGCAGTGATCTTCTGCTGCTATCTCGGCTGGAGCAGGGCCATCGGTATTCTGATCAGGATCTCATTGACTTGAGCGATCTGCTGGCTGCAGTTGCTGTGCAGGCTGAGCCTTTGGCTGATCTTGCGGGCCTTTCTTTTTCCACGTCTATCGTCCCCAACCTGTTAATCCAAGGCAGTCCAGATCATCTGATTCGTCTGTTTCTTAATCTTATTGAGAATGCCATTAAGTATACATCTGCTCCCGGCCGCATCAGCATGGTTGCCGGCATTGAGCAAGGCTGCATTCGTGTTGACATCAGTGACACTGGGGTTGGAATCGCGCCGGAACATCTACCCCATCTGTTTGAGCGTTTCTATCGTGTCGAGAAGTCGCGCTCGCGCGCGACGGGTGGCACAGGCCTCGGGTTGTCCATCGCCCAGGAAATTGTCCATCAGCATCACGGCACGATCACAGTCCAAAGCCAGCCAGGCAATGGCACCAACTTCACGGTCAGTTTTCCGCTCGACGTCAAACGGGATGGTTTGGCATCAGCCTGATGTATGACCTCGGCGGTTCGCTGGATCTGTCGATCCAGATGCATCCCTCGCCTTCCAGTCGGTCCGATGGGATGCAATGGCTGCGGCAAGCTGGTGTGGGACGCCGAGGTGGTGTACTGGCGCCCCAGCACTTCCTTCGGTCGTTGCTTCCTGCCATTGGTGCCGCATGGCGGCCGGGGCCTGGCCGCCGGAATGGCAGGCGGCACGCCTGCTTCCGCGTCTCGTGGGGCTACGGGCAGCGCCCTCGCAGGAAGGCCATGGCCGCTGGGTCCGTGGTGAGGGCGATGGCCCGCCCATAGCTCTGCCGCGCCTCGGGCCAGCGGCCGAGCCGGCTGAGCAGCTCGGCCCGCAGCGCCCACCAGGGTTGATAGGCGGCAGCGGCGGGCACGGCGGCGCCGAGCGCTTCCAGTGGTTCCAGCCCTGCGGCCGGACCGCGCAGCTCGGCCAGCACCGCCAGCCGGCTCACCTGCGCCCCCACGCTGGGGGCCAGGCGGATCAGGCCGTCATAGAGGTGCAGCAGTGCCGGCCAGTCGACCCGGCCGTGCACGGCCCGCTGGGCATGCACCGACTGGATCGCCGCCTCCAGCTGGAAACGCCCTATCCGCCCCTGGGCCGCCGCCAGCCGCAACTCCGCCTCGGCCTCCGCCTGCAGCGGCCGCGACCAGAGCCGCATGTTCTGCTCCTGGAGCGGAACGTAGGCGCCCTGGCGGTCGCGCCGGGCCGGACGGCGCGCCTGGGCATGCAGCAGCAGCGCCAGCAGACCCCGCCCCTCCGGTTCCTGCGGCAGCAGCTCAACGCAGAGCCGCGCCAGCTGGACGGCTTCCTGGGCGAGCCCGTCGCTGCCGCCGCCCCCTGCGCCGGGTTCCTCCCAGCCCGTGCCGAAGGCTGCGTAGATCGCCTGATGCACCGCCGCCGCCCGCGCTGGCAGGGCGTCGGTGGGGGGCAGCACGAAGGGAATGCGGGCCTCCCGGATCTTCGCCTTGGCACGCACCAGCCGTTGCCCCATGGCGGCGGGAGCCACCAGGAAGGCGGCCCCGATCCGGGCGGCGTTGAGGCCCAGCACCGTCTGCAGCATCAGCGGCGCCTGGATGGCCGGATCGATGGCGGGGTGGGCGCAGAGAAACAGCAGCCGCAGGCGGTCGTCGGGGATGGCCGCCGCTTCGCCCGCGCCGACACTTGGATCTGTGGGCATGGTGAACGCTTCATCGAGGAGGAGCGGCAGCAGGCGCTCCTGGGTGCGGGTGCGCCGGTGGCCATCGAGCCAGCGCCGCCGGGCGGTGACCAGCAGCCAGGCCTCCGGACTGCGGGGTACCCCCTGGCGGGGCCAGTCGGCCAGGGCCGCCAGGAAGGCCTCGCTCAGGGCGTCCTCCGCCGCGGCGGGATCGCCGCAGCGGGCCGTGAGCCAGGCCACCAGCTTCCCGTAGGAGCGGCGGGCGGCCTGCTCGGCGCTGCGCGCCGCCTCCACTCAGCTCCCCTCCATCGCCAGCACGGGCCGCACCTCCACGGCGCAGCGGCCGGCGGCGGGACAGCGCGCCGCCCAGGCCAGGGCGGCATCGAGATCGGGAACATCGATCAGGAAGAAGCCGCCCAGTTGCTCCTTGGTGTCGGGGAAGGGACCGTCCTGCACCTGGGCGGTGCCGCCCTGCAGCCGCACGGTGGTGGCGGTGTGGGTGGGATGGAGGCATTCGCCACCGCGATGGGCGCCGGCCTCCGCCAACGCCTGGGCGTAGGCGGCATAGGCGGGCATCAAGCTGGGGCGATCGGCGACATCCTGCTCGGTTTCGTAGATGAGGACCGCGTAGTTCATGGGACGCGAGAAGAAGGGGATGGCCCCGGGTCGGGGTTCACCTCCATGACGGACGGCGGCGCCCCATTTCGACAGGCTGGAAGGGATGAAGCGGGATAGGGGGATGGGGAGCGACGGAGGGTGATCCGCTGGCTCGCACGTAGGTTGTCGGCGACCCTCCGCTGTTCCGTGATGGCCCCGCGCCGCTCCAGTTTCCTGGCCGATTTTCAGGCCTTCATCAACAAGGGCAATGTGGTCGATCTCGCCGTGGCGGTGGTGATCGGTGGCGCCTTCGGCAAGGTGGTGGATGCGGTTGTGAGCCTGGTGATGGGCAGCCTGCTCACGCCTGCCCTGAAGGCGGCCAACGTCGATTCGATCAATTCGTGGCCGGCCGGCGCCGTGATCGTGGCGCTGATCAACTTCCTGGTGATCGCCTTCGTGGTGTTCCTGATCGTCAAGGCCATCGAGGCCACCAAGCGCAAGGAGGAGGCCAAGGCCGAGGCGGCCGCTGTCCCCGATGTGCAGGCCCAGCTGGCCTCAGCGGTGACCCGCCTGGCGGACGCGCTCGATCGCAAGGGGCTCTAGGCCATCGACGTGAAGGCCTTGGCCAGCTCCAGGCAGATCTGGCCAGCCTGGCGCCAGACTCCCAGGCCCGAGGCTATACGCAATGGCGAGCAGCAGCAGCGGCGCCCGTGTCAGTGCCCGCAGCGGCGCTCGCAACACCGCCTTCCAGGCACCTGGCGCCACGGTGTTCGTGGGCAGCCAGCGGCGCGAACTGGCCACGATCGAGATCATCCGCTTCAGCGCTGAGGCGATTCAGGAGTGGCAACAGGCGGATCTGGGCACCTGCCTCAGCTGCCTGTCTGATTCCGCGGTCACCTGGATCAATGTGAACGGCGTTCATGACACCGCGCTGATCGAACAACTGGGCAGGGCCTTCGGGCTGCACCCCCTCACCTGTGAGGACATTGCCAACACGTCCCAGCGGCCGAAATGGGAGGAGTTCCCGGCCTACGGCTTCGTAGCCATGAAGATGCTCGATGACGGCGGCCCAAGGCGGGGCGTGACGATCGAACACGTGAGCGTGCTTCTTGGGCCCAACTGGGTTCTTTCCTTCCTGGAGGATGAAGGGGATGTGTTTGAGAGCGTGCGTCAGCGGCTGCGCAACGGCAGTGGTCGTGTGCGCAGGCAGAAATCCGATTACCTGGCCTTCTGCCTGATGGACGCGGTGGTGGACCACTACTTCCTGGCGATGGAGCGGATCGGTGAGGGGGTGGAGTTGATTGATGAGCGGGTGATCAGCCAACCCCGCCCGGATGACCACCAGGAAATGCACCGCTTCAAGCAACAGTTGCTGATCCTGCGCCGGGCCGTGTGGCCGTTGCGGGATGTGGTGGGGGCGATCCAGCGCAGCGAATCACCTCTGCTGGATGAGCACAACAAGATGTTCTGGCGTGACCTTTACGACCACACTGTGCAGGTGATTGACATGGTGGAAACGTCCCGAGATTTTCTCGCCAGCCTGCATGACACCTACCTCTCCAGCCTGAGCCATCGCATGAACGAGGTGATGAAGGTGCTGACCGTGATGTCTTCGATCTTCATCCCGCTCACCTTCCTCGCCGGGATGTATGGCATGAATTTCAAATACATGCCGGAACTCGAATGGAGAGCCGGCTATTTCATCGTGTGGGCGGTGATGCTGGCAATCAGCGGGCTGCTGATCGCGTACTTCCGCAGCCGCCGCTGGATCTGAGCGAAGCCTCGCAGCGCCCGACGGTACTGGCCAGGTTGGGTGGCGCTTTCACGGTGTAGGTGGGGTTGGCCAGGTGCGCGCTGAGGTCCTTGATCTCCGCGTCGGCCTTGGCATCATCGTTTTCCAGCTTGCCGCTCACCGCCCCAATCCACCGAGTGGCCGAGCCGCCTCAGCTGGCCCACGATCGTGCTGCCACCCCCATGCCACAGGGCTGGCGTTCCTGGCCGGGGCCCGCCCGGAGCTGACAATGACGCTGGACGGTTCAGCCCGATCGAGTGATGCTCGGCTTCGGCGGCAGCCGAGGGCCCCTGAAAAAAAAGGCCCCTCATAGGAGGGGCCGAGGGCTGGGCTCGCGACGGGCCGATGGGATCAGATCACCGGGTCGGTCTGGACGATCAGATCGATCTGGCCCCCTTCCACCAGGTAGCCGGAACCGTTGATGTTGCCTCCACCGAGGCTGTGGGCCTGGACGTTGGCCAGAAAGACACTGCCGGGTGCGGCGCCGTAGATCGACGAGACATCGATGATCCCCGAGGATTCCCAGTTGCCGACACCGCTGCTGCTGGGGTCTGTGACCACACCGGGTTGGCTCTGGCCGTAGGCCGTGGGGACGGCGGTGCGGTCGATCTGGGCCCACCGCTCCGAGGGCACGCCCGTGACCGGATCGACAGGCCCGCTGGGGTTCAGCTTCCAGATCGAGGCCTCCTCGGTGCCGAAGTTGCCGTTGGCGATGTCGAGTCCACCGCCGTTGGCCCGGTCCTCCTGCACATAGAGGGAGCCATCGGCGCTCCAGGTGAGGTTGTCGGGGTTCCGCAGGCCCGTTGTGGGGTCAGCGAGGCGATCGGCGTCATAGATCACCCGCAGGCTGCTGGAACCGCTGCTGGCCAGGCGGCCATCGGCGGTGAAGGCATCGGCGAAGCTCAGGGTGTAGACGTTGCCGTACAGGTCGCCGCTGCTGAAGTCCTTCGTGCCCGTGGAGACGAAGGCCACCTGCTGTCCGTTGAGGGGGTTGACCTCCCCGTCCTCGATGCGGCTGAGCTGCAGGGCCCCGAGGTCGGTGGCCAGGGTGCGGATCTCGACATCGGTGAGGTCGGCGTAGCTGGCCTTACCCGCCGGCTTCTCGATCTTGACCCAGCTGCCGGCCAGGGGAGCCCCAAGGGCCAGGGCCTTGAGGTCATCCGAATCGGGACCGGCGGTGGCGTCGACACCGGATTCCGCCAGGCCCGTGGGCACGAAGGTGTAGAGGGCGCCGTTGGCTTCCGCCAGACCGTTGCGCTCCAGGTAGCCGCCGGCCGTCTTCTCGCCGACCCAGAGTCGCAGGGGAGCCTTGGCGTCATCGAGGAGCAGCACGGCGACCGTGTTGGCGTTGCCGGTGTCGATCAAGGTGGCGGATTCCCAGGTGCCCTTGCCGAAGGCATTCACCTGAATGAGGTCGTTGCTGGCCGTATCGAGGGCGTAGAAGGCGCCGCCGCCACCGCCGAACACCTCCTCACCGACGAGGAAGATCCGATCAGCGAAACCACGGCCGGCGCCGAAGCTGTTGGCCTCCACCAGGTTGGCGGAGCAGAAGCGATCGAAGCCGTTGGTATCGGTGCCGATCACCTTGTCATAGGCGAGGCCACCACTGAGGATCCGTGACTGGAAGCCGTTGGCGGCATTGTCGTCGGCATCGATGTCAACGATGAAGCGGCTGATGCGGGCACCGTTGACGGAGGAGTTCAGGCCTTCGGCGGTGTAGGCGTAGCCCGCGCTGGCGCCGAGTTCGTGGTTGACGAGCAGGGTGTAGGTGCCATCGCCATTGCTGTAGGCGCCCTGTCCATCGAAGATGCCCGGCGGCACATAGACGCTGCTGCCCGGCGCGGTGCCGTTGGTGAACTCGCCGTTGGTGATCAGGCTGGAGATCGTCAGCTCCGCCCCACCGGCCACGTCCTTGAGCATGGTGGAGGTGAAGCTGCCGGCGCCGGCCACCGGGGGCGCGGCGATCAGGGCCCCGAGATCGAGGATGTTCAAGGTGTTGGACACCTCGTTGGAGACCACCAGCAGGTCCCGCCTGGTGGGGCTGTCCTTCGCGTCGATCACGAGCAGGCCCTCGGGGGACACGCTGCCGGCCAGCACGGTGCTGGTGACGAAGCTGGCCCGGGCTGGGTCGGTGATGTCGAACACCGCCAGCAGGCTGCTGGTGCCGCGTTCGGCACTGACGATCGCGTAGGTGCGGCCGTTCAGCTTCGTGACCACGACACCTTCGGGCTCGACGCCCTTGTCGTCGCTGCGGGTGTCGTCGTAGACGCCGGCGGCGATGGCGATGGTCTGCAGGGTGTTGCCGCTGTCCCAGACGAGGGCACCCGTGGTGGCATCGAAGATGCTGACGCTGCGGCTGCCGAAGGCGGTGAAGGGGGCGGTGGTGTCTTCACTGAGAGTCTTGAGTCGACCCAGGCGCCGGGTTTCGTCGAGGTAGAAGCCCGGGGTTCCGGCGGTGCCGTACTCACGGCCATCCCCCTCATTGGCGGTGATGAAGTAATCCTTGCCCCTGGTGTTGAAGGCGGCGATGCCGTCCGCCATCCTCAAGCCCACCACGTTGTTGCCGAGAACGGGGTTGATCAGGGGCGTTCCGGTGCTGCTGCCAGCGGGGGGGGGACCGTCCCGATCGCTGATGTCAACGAGCTGGGTGCTGAAGTCCACGCTGCCGAGGGCGAAGATCGCCTCGATCGTGTTGGTCCTGAGGTTGACCTTGGCGACGCCGTTGTTCTCCTGCAGGGTCACGTAGGCGGTGTTCCCCAGGATCGAGACGTACTCGGGCTCGATGTCGGTGGCCTGGGTGGTGCCGGCTGGTCCGGAGATGCGGATCCCGCTGGGCAGGGTCAACCCGGCGAAGCCCAGCTCGGTGTAGCTGAAGGTCTCCTTGCCGGGCCTGCCCTTGATGTCGATGATGCCGATGCTGCCGGGGCGGTCAATCGCGTAGTTCGCGATCGGCTCACCCTCGTTGGCGATCACCAGCTTCTTGCCGTCCTTGCTGAAGGCGATGCCATCGGGCAGGTAGCCCACCTCCACGTCCTTCACCAGGGTGAGGGTGCCGGATCTGTCGATCCGGTAGAAGCGCACTAGCCCCTTGCCGGCACTGGTGCCGTAGTCGTTGGGGGAGAGGGCGACTGCCACGAGGTCGTCGTAGGTCGCCACCGACTGGCTGATGTAAGCGCCGAGGGACACCCGCTGGAGTAAGCCCGGTGCCAGGGGGTTGCTGGCATCGGTGACCTGCAGGGTGCTGCCGCCACCGGAGGAGAGGAGGAAGAGCTTGCCGCCCAGCCTCACGTAGGCGGAGATTTCCGTCTGGAACTGCTCAGTTGGTGCGGCGCCTGGGGCCGGAGGCGTCGGCGAAAGGTTGAGGCTGGCCAGAAGGGGATCGGCCGGTGCCGGGGGCCTGCCGCGCCCGCCACGCTCGCCGTCACGGCCACGACTACTGCTGCTGCTACTACTGCTGCTGAGGCGATCGTCATCGCCGACGTCATCCTGCACATCGTTGAAGCGGGGCTGCCGGGAGGCGGCGAACCCTGCCGGGGACTCGGCGGGAACCTTGGGCTCCTCCTGCGTCGGGAATGGCGTCAGGGAGGGAAGCTCCGGGTTGGAGGAGCGGTGGAAGGAGCCGGAATCCTCCAGGAAGGGGAACTCGGATCGGGTCGCGGCGGTAGACACGAACGTGATCGGCAAGGGGATCCCTAGAACCCTCAGCCAGCCACGGCCCCAGCTCGTTAACGACGGCTTATGAGGGCATTAGCACGTGCATCAGGCGCCAAGATCCGCCAGCCGCTGCCGGGCCAGGGCGGCCTGGGCTTCGGCTTCGGCCAGGTTGGCCTGGCACTCGGCCACCACCTCGGGCGGCGCCTTGCCGGCGAAGTTGGGGTTGGCCAGGCGGCCGGCCAGGCCCTTGATCTCCTTCTCGGCCTTGGCGATGTCTTTCTCCAGCCGGCCGCGCAGGGCGTCGAGATCCACCAGGCCCTCGATCGGCAGCAGCACCTGCAGCTCGCCGCTCACTGCCGCCAGGCAGCGAGCGCTGGCACCACCGCTGGTTTCGCGCACCTCCACCGACGCCGCTCGGGTGAGGGCGCTGATGTCGCCGCTGCCGGCGCGCAGCACGGCGGCCAGCTCCGGACGGCCGGTGAGGAACACCACCGGCGCGGCCTGGGAGGGCTTGAGCCCGGCCACGGCGCGCAGGTTGCGCACCACCCGGATCGCTTCGATCAGTTCGGCGAACTGGGCTTCCAGCGACGCATCTAGGGCGGCGGCGTCCACCGCCGGCCAGGCCTGCAGCGCCAGGAAGGTGCCTTCAGGGGCGCCGGTGAGCCCGTGCCAGAGCTCCTCGCTCAGGTGCGGCATCAGTGGGTGCAGCAGCACCAGCAGCTCGTTCAGCACCTTGGCCAGCACCTGGCGGGCCACGCGCTGATCCGCCAGCACCTCAGCGCTGAGGGGCTCGCCCTCGACGGCGGGGCGGGGGTTGAGGCGCCGCTTGAGCAGCTCGATCGTCCAGTCGCACACCTCGTTCCAGGCGAACTCGTAGAGGCCCTTGGCGGCCTCGCCCAGGGCGTAGCTGCCGTAGCGCTCCGCTGTTTCGCCGTTCACCCGCGCCAGCCGCGACAGGATCCAGCGGTCGGCCAGGGTCAACGCGGCTGGATCCGGCTCTCCAAGGCTGGCGGGCGTTTCGCCGCCCAGGTTGATCAGGGCGAAGCGGGTGGCATTCCAGAGCTTGTTGGCGAAGTTGCGCGCCCCCTCCACCGTGGCGGAGCTGCCGTCGTTGCGGTCGTAGTCGAGGCGGATGTCCTGGCCGGCGCCGGCCACTTCGCGCACCAGGGCGAAGCGCAGGGCATCGGCGCCATAGCGCTCGATCAACGGCAGCGGGTCGATGCCGTTGCCGGCGCTCTTGCTCATCTTGCGGTTGTTCTCATCCCGCACCAGGCCGTGGATCATCACGTCGCGGAAGGGGATCCAGGTGTCGCGGCCGCCCACCGGCACGCCGTCTTCCTGCAGGAAGGCGCCGGCCAGCATCGTCATGCGCGCCACCCAGAAAAAGATGATGTCGAAGCCGGTGACCAGCACGCTGGTGGGGTACCAGGTGGCCAGATCGGCGGCGTTCGCATCGGGCCAGCCGAGCGTGGAGAAGGGCCAGAGACCGCTGGAGAACCAGGTGTCGAGCACGTCGGGGTCTTGCTCCAGCTGCAGCGCGCGGCCCGCCGCCCGGCTGGCGGCGCCGAACTGCGCCTCGGCCTTGGCCTGGGCTTCCTCGGCGTCGCGGGCCACCACATACGGGGTGGCGTCGCTGATCACACCGCCGGTTTCACTCACCACGAACCAGGCGGGAATGCGGTGGCCCCACCAGAGCTGGCGGCTGATGCACCAGTCGCGGATGTCGGTGAGCCAGTCGCGGTAGACCTTCTCCCAGCGCTGCGGCACGAAGCGGGGTTCGCCCTGATCGAGCGCGGCGCGGCAGCGGGCGGCCAGTGGCTCAGCCCGCGCGAACCACTGGGTGGAGAGCAGCGGCTCCACCGGCACCTTGCCCCGGTCGGAGAAGGGCACGCTGTGGCGGTGCGGCTCCACCTTCACCAGGAACCCTTCCGCCTCCATCGCCGCCACCACTGCCGCGCGCGCCTCGAAGCGATCGAGCCCGACGAAGCGGCCGGCGGCGGCGTTCATCGAGCCGTCCTTGGCCATCACCGTGATCAGCGGCAGACCCTGGCGGGCGCCGATCGCGAAGTCGTTGGGGTCGTGGGCGGGCGTCACCTTGACGCAGCCGGTGCCGAAGGCCGGATCCACGTGCGCATCGGCCACGATCGGGATCTGACGGCCCACCAGCGGCAGGGTGATCGTGAGGCCCACCAGGGCGGCGTAGCGGGGGTCGTCCGGGTGCACGGCCACGCCGGTGTCACCCAGCAGGGTTTCGGGGCGGGTGGTGGCCACCACCAGATGATCCAGGCCGGTGGCCGCTCCCGCCGCGCCATCGGTGAGCGGGTAGCGGAAGTGCCAGAGGTGCCCGTCGAGCTCCTTCATCTCCACCTCCAGATCGCTCACCGCCGATCCCGAGGCCGGGCACCAGTTCACCAGGTATTCGCCCCGGTAGATCAGCCCCTGCTCATGCAGCCGCACGAAGGCTTCCACCACCGCTTTGTTGAGGCCGGGATCGAGCGTGAAGCGCTCGCGCTGCCAATCCACCGAGTAGCCGAGCCGGCGCAGCTGACCCACGATCGTGCCGCCGCTCTCGGCCTTCCAGGCCCAGGCGCGCTCGAGGAAGGCGTCGCGGCCCAGGTCGTCCTTGCTGCCGCCTTCCGCCTTGATCTGCTTCTCCAGGATCGACTGCACCGCGATCGAGGCGTGGTCGGTGCCGGGCAGGCAGAGCACGTTGCGGCCGCGCAGCCGCTGAAAGCGCACCACCGTGTCGATCAGGGCCGTCTCGAAGCCGTGACCCATGTGCAGGCTGCCGGTCACGTTCGGCGGCGGGATCACCACAGAAAACGGCTCGCCGGGGGCGTTGGGGTCGGGGTGAAAGGCGCCCGCCCCCTCCCAGGCCGCCTGCCAGCGGGCTTCCGTGCCGTTCGGGTCGTAGGTCTTGGGCAGGGCCTCGGCGGCAGCGGCGCCGTCAGGGCTGGGGGCGGCGGAGGCCTCGGTCACAGCTGGGGTCAGGGAGATCCGTCCATGCTCTCAAAGGACGGCGAGCCAAGCGGCGGGGGCGGCCTGCGGGGTCGCCCGCTACGTGAGTGAGCGAGCTTCCAGCTCACCGGATCTGGGGGATTACGGCGCTGAGCTGCCGGCCTTTCTGCGGGCTTCACGCCTGCTGGAACCGGGTGTTCAATGCCCCTGATGAGACCGGCCTTGACCTGACGGCCCTCTCCCGTGTGGTTCCAGAGCAGTGGGAGCACCTGGTGTTCCAGCTGCCTCAAGCCAGTGCGCTGCTGGCGTCGGCCTATCCGGTGGATCGGATCTGGGCCGCCAATCAGCCGGAAGCGACGGAGTCAGAACCGATTGATCTGGATCAGGGCGGCGCAACGCTCCTCATCTGGAGGGAGGGCGTGGAAACGCTCATGGAGCGGCCTGGCGCTGGAGCGTGGCACCTGTTGCAGGGTTTTGCTTCCCGAATGCCCTTTGGCAAACTCTGCAGCGAGCTGGATCCAGGCAGCAAGCCACTGGAGGTGGATGGGCAGCCGCGTGTGGATGCCGGCGTGTTGTTGCCGATGGTCGTGGGGCGCGTCTGGGTGAATGGGTTTGAGCTGGGCTGCAGCTGATGACTCTCAGATGGGGAGTTGGCTGATTTCGGGGCTTGAACAGGGGTCTCGTGCGAATGATATTGAGGGTGGCGGTGAACACAGGGAAGAGGTTGGATGGCCAGCCAATGGGCTGCTGGGAATGCTTTGCTTGCGCTAATGCGCCAGCGCAATCGTGCGGTCCGCTGTTGCGACCCGAATTCAACTCGTCTGCAAGTGCCCGCCGGCGTGGGGCAAGGGGCTTGGGGGCTAAAGGTAGGCGGTTATCGTTCTTGCTTTGTTGATAACGTAAAGTCGAGGGGCGCGTCCCTCTCGAGGTTCATTTTAGAGCTATAGCATACCGCGCTCTATCTCTTGCAGGTAGATAAAGTCGGGGGCTTTTACGCCAGCCTCTTTTCTGATTTCCACCAACTCTGGAGATTCGAAGAATCTCCGAGCATTCTCCAGCGATGACCACTCAGAAAAGTGGACAATGCTGTTTGCGTCATTGTCGTATCGCAGCAACTGGTAGCTGATTTCTCCGGCACGTTTTCTAATGCCTGCTGCTTGGTCAAAAACAAGCTTCCATGCCGGATAAGCCTCGACCTCATGAATGATTAAAACGTGTTGCATGTGAGCTCCAATTGCGGGTTGTCGGATTAGCGCAGTCGTCAATATGGTGAGCCGTCTTTGTGCGCAAACTGCCATTTTCCGTCGACGAGAAATGCCTGCAAGTCATCGTCAGGGTATACGGCTGAATCTCCTGCGCTTCGGTCGCCAGCCTCAAGGTAATGTACTTCTTCACTTGTACGGTTAATCAACTGGTGCGCGTTGCCTGTGCCTGCTTTGAACCCCGCACACATGCCAGGAGAGAGTTGCGTTTCTCCAGCATTTGTAATTAGCACGGGATGGCCACGCAATATGTAGATAAACTCATCTTGCTTGGAATGGGCGTGCCGCAAAGCTGAACCAGCACCGGGCAAAAGCTTCGTCAGGTTTACCCCGAAGTTTGAAAGACCAAACAAATCGCCGAGGGGACGCTTCTCTCGACCCGCCATTCGGGAAGCGAACGGCTTTGGATAGTTCGATGGTTTTGTCAGTGGTGCAACCTGTGTTGCCACAACGGCTAATGGAATTTGTTGATCGTGCATAGAGATCCCTGAAGTATTGAGCCCTAACGCCCACGTTTAGGTGCGTTTGAGGCGATGGCCACTTTTGCGATAGCAAAAGTGGGCAGCGGTCAACGTCACCTGCAACGTGTTGTTAGATTTTACCGGAATTCGCCTTAACTATAAATGCGAGCAACTGCTCAATACGCTTGTTCAGATCTAGAACAGAGAGGTCTGGTTCATTTTCCTCTACAAAAGCCCTAGCAACCTTGACCTTATCAGCCGTTCGCTCTTTGCCATCATTCTTGGATCTATAGACAAGAAGGTTGGCCCATTGCCCAGATGCCACGAACTGATCCACCGATGGATGCACTCTGCGAATGACAGCCTGCAACGCCTCCTCATCAAGATAGTTTTCAACTTCGCGGCCACGAGAGACCCACGCAAAGCCAGGCCCCAAGTCGAACTCTGACTTCAATCTCTGCTTGGTTGCAGTAAGTCGGGCATGCGATTTTGGCTTATCGCTATCAAAGACAATTGAAGTGTTCTGATTTAAACGGCGAATTGCTATTAGATCATCTGCAATGCGTTCGACTGCCCCCACTTCTGCGGAGATATGGCTGAACAACCTTCCCCCGTAAAACATGATCGAATAATGGACCCCCTCTATCAAATCCGGACGCTTGGCGCGAATCCAATAATTCAAGTAAACTCTATCGGACGGCCCCTCAACCCAAATCAAAGCATTTGCCTGCAATATGTCGGAAGCTTTGTATCCCAAATCTTTACATACTCTGACTTTTTCCGAATCGTTTCCGACGCGGTAAACTGCTGAGCCCTCCGATGACAGCGACACATGAAATATTTCAGAATCCACCGCATCCATTAGGTGTGCTGAATGGGTAGTGAGCAGATATTGGTTGTTCGTCTCCGAAGCCAAATACTTGAGGAGTTTTCTCTGCAATGCTGGGTGCAGATGTAGCTCAGGCTCTTCGACACACAAGATGCTGTTATCGAGAACTGTAGCTGCTGATGCCAAAATGATTACTTCGTGTATACCAGTACCCAGTGAGTGCAACGGCAGTGTTTTCCCGTCCATGTGCACGAGAATCATGTCTCGATCAAACGGAATTTCAATTTGCGCCGAACTATTTTCAAGAACCCTTTGTACAAACGTGTTTATCCGGGAAAACTTCTCTCTATCTTGACGGCTAGAAATAGGTGGGTTCTGGAGTCTTGCCAGGCTCTCAATGATTCCCTCGCCGCTATGATCAAGCTTGCCCGAATTTGGTTCACCAATCCGTCGAATAGCCGGGATTGTCTCTACGGCGGGACAACGCTTGGGCACATGTGCCAAGGCATGAAGAATGTGAGGCACCCAATGTTTACGAATATCTCCATCCGAACTATTTGTCAGCGTTCTGTACACTTTCAACCATTCGTGCTTTGCCAAAGCTGGTATGGCCGCTTCAACGTCTACCTGCAGCTCGAAGTTCTCATCCAGAGAGCTTCCGCCGTAAACGAACCAAACAAAGTCGTCGTCGGCTTCATAGCATGACGTAATTATTTTCTTTGCAAGCTCAAGGGGCGGAATGCGTGGAGCCTCAAATTTGCTGCTGAGGTATTCATCGATGGATTCTTTTGCGATCGGAAATGCAATCTTCGGATTACTTGCTGATGACACGATTGGTCGATCAAGATCGGTGAACTTAAGCTTTGCATCGCTCCCAGATCTATATGTTCTCTTGGCCAGACTCCAAAACAATGGGTATTGCTGATTCAGAAAGTTAATTACATTAGACTTTCCGCTGTTGTTCTGGCCAATTACGAAATTTATCTTCTTCAGTGGAGCGATCTTCGCTAGCGCGCCACCAAAGCTCCTGTATCCAGAAAACGCGAATCCGTTGAGTTGCACTTCCGAGCTCACCATGCCCTCCAGTGAAATCTAACGCTGCCCCTGAGAGGCAGGCAGAAAGCATGGGGTGGCGAAGCAGAAAGCTGTTGGCAGCCTGTCCACTCGAGGGGCTTGTTCGGCTTCCAAAGGTGACATGAGAAAGGACGATGTGTGATGTTTATGCCATGGCACTGTATCTACAATCTTACAGAAATCACCCAAATAAGACCACCCGCTGCAGCCAAGGGGGCAATAAAGAATAGAGCCACTACGGCTGCGCAGCCATCTTTACCATCTTGTACCTGCCGACTTCTTGCAGATTTTGCCGGCTGCCTCTGATCTAATCGATCCCGATACACCTTGAATTCTCTTCCAATTAATGCCTCAGCCTGCTTATAAGCCAAGGTTGTCCGAGATGCATGAGCATGCGACTCACTCCATCCACCTTGCTGTGCCCGAAAACGGAGATAAGTGGGAGACCGGAAAAGAGACTTGGCGGCTTTTTCATCTTGCAAGAACTCTTCACCCAATACGAGAAGACGAGGATCGTCGGGTGACAAGGATTCACTTAGCTTGGAAGCCGTGAGGTCGATATACGCATTGTAGATATACCAGACAGCGAGCTTTGTCTTATCTGGATCTGCATCAAGATGCTCCCAGACGCGAGCGAAGAGCATCGCAGCACCTGTATATTCAGTAATGTCAGTTACGCCTATGGCCCTAGCAGTCCTAATCTCTAGTTCTGTTGGAAGGCTGCTATGCCGCCAGATCTCTTTTTCACCTTCATCGGTGCACCACAAAAGCTCCTCTAAATCTCGACCTTGCTCATAGGAGATCTCGTCGGGAACTGTTAACCCAGCGGCCCTGCCGCCATGAACAAGACTCCTCTTAATTGCTTGATTAATCAGATTAGAGACCTCATAAAAAGAAGCATTGGGAAGGATATCTTTGATCCCGAGCTTCACAGCGTATTCCAGCTGTCTCTCTGAAGGCGGCTTCGGATCGATCTCTGTATACGCTTCAATGACCGTTCCGTCATCTTTCGCTACTTCAAAAAGATCCTGCTCATCCAAGGCTTCATAGGTTCTTTGCCTCTTACGGCCAGTTTCGGCCCCTTTGCCGTCAATCTTGAATTGTCGGAGAGGCTGTTGATCCCGCCAAAGCATGTTTCAATCGAGGTTAGTTTCGTAATTGAAATTTAGTATGCCTGTCAACTGGCCTGTCAGGCACTCTCCTGGCTACGTTAAAGCAGCTTCCGCGAGTAAGCCGAGCGCTGCCCCTGAGTGCCAGGCATGAATTCTTTGGGCCGAAGCCAGGTGTTTGTTGCTGGTGGCCTGTCCACTCGAGGGGCTTGTTCGGGGCCTCAGCGGAGAAACAACTGCACTAAAAAATGCCTCCTCTGACTACTACTGGATGATCCAGGCGCGTAGAAAGCTCACGCCGCAGACCAACGTTTGCGAATAGTCCCGAATCGTTTACTTTCGAAATATCGTTGATGAACCCTTCTATGGGTGCTGATCTGGAACTCAGAAAAGCGTAGTAAAGATACGGCACCCCACGCTCGCAGACAAAGTCCATGAAGCCAATGCCCTGCTGTGAGAGTAAGGTCGAGAAATACTCGGCTGATTTTAGGTCCTGGCTACTTGGTTGATTTACGCGGTATTTGGAAGGGTTGGGATTAGGATGATTATGCAGCCTTGCCACCATGTCTGGGTTATGGAGACGTAAGGCGTTATCAAGATATCCACCTCGAAGGTGTGGAGAAACAGAGGTGCCGTCTTGCCCTTTGTTCCACCAAAGATATTCAGCATGCAGATTCTTGACAAAAACAAGAACTACCCACTCATGCTTCTTGTACTTGAGAAGACCGGCAATCGACGAAGGCAGGTCAGAGAATCCCAAGTCGCACCTAACGAACTGCCCGCTAGGCTTCATAGACTTCTTCTTGGATGTATCCGCGACTATGGGTGTTGAGCTAAAGGAGTGGACCGCAAGAAGATGCCTCCATTGCTTTATGCGAGCTAGCTCTAGTACCTCTCCTTGATTCAGCGGATGCCGATTTCTGAAAATATCATGCGCCCATGCCAAGAGCGCCAAGAAAAGAGGGATGAGAAGTATGATCAACAGAATCATCTGCCTTCAAATAGAGGGAGACGGCCTACATCATATTCAATATCCGACTTGGGCAGGCCAGCATGGCCCTGTGCGCCGAACGCTGAATGGGCGGGTCCGGTATCCACGGCAGGCTGTGGATTTTGACAGTATAAGCAGCCTCTCATTCCCTGCCTCTTGTCTTTGAATCAGCTGCGGTGCAACGGTTCTGCACCTTGAAGCGAATGCATGATGGGATCTTATACGGGTCCGTTATGCACCCATGCTCATGTCCATGCTTTCCCATCCCCAGCCCCTCAGCCAGCCGCAAGCCGAGCGATGTAATCCTCCCGCTTGCCGGCGTTGGTCCAACCGGTGGCGATCGTTTTGCTGTGCTCGTGGCTCACCCGGCCGCGGTGGATGTAGGAGATGCCCGCCGGGAAGATCGCCAGGGTGCCTTTCACGGCTTCCACGTGGTGGTTCTGCCAGTGGAATTTGGTGCCGCCGTCGGGCACGTCGTTGCAGCAAAGGATTCAGGCCAGCATGCGGCGGATCGGCTCGGTGGCCTCCTCGCTGCATGTTGAAGATCGGCAGCACGAACAGCGCCTGCTCTGGCGCGCACTGGCGCAGCAGCGGACGCTCCTGCAGGTAACGCTCCAGCCCGGCGTTCACGCCGCGCACAATCACCCCGGCCAGGGCGAAGGCCTCCGGATCGCTGCGGACGATCGCCACCTTGGCGGGCGCTGCAGGTCGGTGCGGCGCTCGAAGTAGGCGCAGATGCCCTCGGCGAGGGACTCGGCGGACCCGTCGGGGATGGTGACAGGGCAATCAGCCCATGGTCTGAAAGGGACTCAACTCAGCAGGGCCAGCTCCTCCGGAAACGGGGTCGCCGCCAGCAGCTCGACCAGCCCGAGCCGCTGACGCCAGGCGGCGATCGGCAGCGCCCAGCCTTCTTCCCAGCGCATCGCCAGCAGGGTGGGCCCCAGCCGGGCCACCTCCAGGCCGAAGCGAATGCCATTCCAGAGGCGCTCATTTTCCTCGGGCACCTCGAAGCCGTGGAAGATCCAGGCCGTCAACACGGCCGCAGAGGCAGGCTGGCGCAGGGCAGAGGCGTAGTACGCCGAACCCGCGGCCTCCCCAGGCACGTCCACGGGAATGGCCAGCACGGTGTGATGGAGGTCATGGGTGAAGCGCAGCCGCTGTTGCAGGTAGGCGCCGGGGCCGTCCATGCCGGAGGTGTCCGGTGGTGGTGGCGCATGCAGCCCAAGCCGATCGAACCGCGCCTGATAGAGCTGGCCGAGGCTGCCTTCCGGCAGGGTACGCAACTCCGGGGCCGAGGGCCAGGGACCCCAGTAACGCTCAGCGGCGAGGGCGCTGAGGGCGGGATCCTCCAGCAACTGGGCCCGGCCCAGATCCCCCAGAGCCGAGCTGCCGAGGGCATCCAGCAGGGGCACCGCATGCGGGAACACATGCTCCGGATCATGGGCCGTTTCGAGCAGGGCGATAGCGGCCCGCAGGGTGCGGCGCCGGAGGTCGGGATCGATCTTCATCGTGCGGATGGAGCAGGGGCAGGGGACGACGCCAGCCGCCCCAGGTCATCCTCCTGGCTGCCGGCGTTGATCCAGCCGGTGGCGATGGTTTTGGTGTGCTCGTGGCTGACGCGGCTGCGGTGGATGTGGGAGGTGCCTGCCGGGAAGATGGTGAGCTTGGCCTCCTCGGCCTCCTCGTGGTGCCCCTGCCAGTGGAACTTGGTGCCGGCCTCGGGCACGGTGTCCAGATACAGGATCCAGGCCAGAACGCGGCGGATCGGTTCGGTGGCCTTCTCGGTGGTGGTCCAGTAGAGGGGTCAGATTGGCTGAGCCGCCATGGATCCTTTGACCGTTGGCGATGACTCGGCCGCAGTGAGCTGTCGGCGCGAACAAGAATCATGTGGAGGCGGCTAAAGATAAAGGTGTTATTCGGCTGTCTCAGGCCTGCTCTCAAGCCCGTCCTTCACGGTATCCTCCGATTCCCTGAGCATCTCGATACATTCTCTCCTCAGCTTAGGAGCATCCTGAAGAGCGGTTTCATAAATTGTCTCGTGATCGACAGAGGCATAGTTGTGGGTGAGTATGTTGCGAAGCCCAATGGCTTTGCGGCCATCCGATAGGCGCTTGAATCTCTCAGGTGAGAATTTCGCCAGCATTGAGGCTGCTTCGCCAATGACGATAAACTCGCGTTCTACTGCAGATCTCTTTTCGCGCAGTTTGCCATACGTTTCCACCGAGATGCCGCTAAGGATCGAGGCAATCGAATCACACGCATCGATGATGTCATGGAGATAGGCCGTTGTTTCACGCGGCATAGATCATCCTTTTGGTTTTCTCAATCTCGCGATAGATGATTGCATTGCTCACTGCGCCGCTCATGACAAGATCTACCTTGGTGCCGAGTACACTCTGCAGCTCTTCAAGCATCTCAAAATAAGCATGGAATTTAGCGTGTCCACCAATTGGGGCAAATTCGACGAGAAGATCGACATCGCTTTCGCCTGGTCGAAAATCGTCCCTAATGGCTGATCCAAACGCAAAAAGTTTCTGGACGCTATACTTGCGACACAGCTCGGCGATGGCTTCTTCGTGATTCTCGAGAAGAGCAGTCATGTGTCACCTCTTTGCCCATTCTACCTCAAGCAACAGGTTTGAGGGATTCTGGATGTATAGAGATTGGCGCTCGTGGTCGGGAGAACGCTGAGTCTGCGGATCCGATAAGCATCTTCCGCCTTCATCCATTTGGAAGGCTGAGCCTTGTCCTTGCTTGGTTCGTTCCATCCAGCAAGGCTGATCGGATGCTCACAGCTCAGCCGGCCGCCAGCCGAGCGATGTAATCCTCGCGCCGGCCAGCGTTGATCCAACCCGTAGCGATGGTTTTGGTGTGCTCGTGGCTCACCCGGCCGCGGTGGATGTGGGAGATGCCTGCCGGGAAGATCGCCAGGGTGCCTTTGACGGCTTCCACGTGGTGGTTTTGCCAGTGGAATTCGGTGCCGCCGTCGGGAACGTCGTTGCAGTAGAGGATCCAGGCGAGCAGGCGGCGGATCGGCTCGGTGGCCTCCTCGCTGGTGGTCCAGTCGCAGTGCCAGGCGTGGAAGGCTTCGCCGGGGGCGTAGCGCTGCAGGTTGAAGATCGGCAGCACGAACAGCGCCTGCTCCGGCGCGCACTGGCGCAGCAGCGGACGCTCCTGCAGGTAACGCTCCAACCCGGCGTTCACGCCGCGCACGATCACCTCGGCCAGGGCGAAGGACTCCGGATCGCTGCGGTCGATGGCCACCAGGCTGATGTCGGTCGACACCTTGGCGGGTGTGGCGGCAGCACCGCCGCCGGCTTCCGGCTCGCCGAAGGCGACGCCGCGGCGTTGCAGGTCGGTGCGGCGTTCGTAGAAGGCGCAGATGCCGTCGGCGAGAGCCGCGTAGCCGGCATTGCGGTAGGTGCCGATCAGGTTCATGGTTGAGCAGCGTTGATGGTGCCGGCAGCTTCGGCAGCCTCGCTGGCCCAGGGCACGGCCACCAGACCCTCCAGCTGCTGCCAGCCGGCTGGATCCGCCACCACCCGCTCGCTGAGCCCGACGCGGGCCAGCGCCTCGGCCACCCGTTCGGGCGGCAGCGCCACCGAGGGGTGCAGTGGCAGCACCACCACCTGTGGGTCGGCCGGATCGGCCAGCAGGCGCAGCTCCAGATCCTCCAGCGTGCGCTCGAAGAAGGTCTGCCGCAGCCGGCGGGCCAGGGCCGGCTCCAGCGCCGCCGCGAACTGGCGCAGGCCCTCGTCGTCGCCGCTGCAGCCGCAGCTGAGCGCCAGCCAGATCATCAGCTTGGCCCAGCTCTCGGTGGTCCACAGCGGCGGAAAGCTGCTGCGGTGCTGGCGCACCAGCTCGCCGATGGCGAAGTGAAACAGCGCCGCCTGCAGCTGTTCAGGAGCGGATGCCGTGGGAGGGGCTGACATTCAGAGCGCAGCGGGGCCTGTCGCCAACACTGCCACCGCCAGCGGCCGGCTCGCCTGGTACACCTCCTGGCCGAACACGTTCTGCACCACGAACAGCAGCACGAAACCGATCACCGCCGCGATCAACGGCGTGGTGATCCAGCCGGAGGCGATGCCGCCCAGCACGCCCCAGCGGATCTGGCGCACACCCTTCATGCCCTGCAGCAGGCCGATGCCCAGCACCGAGCCGATCACCGCCTGCGAGCCCGACACCGGCAGCAGCGGAATCGTGGGCAGCCCCCACCCCGCCAGCAGGCTTTCCAGCGCTGTGGAGGAAAACAGAAACAGCACCAGCGAGTGCGACACCACCACCACCAGCGCCGCCAGGGGCGAGAGGGTCAGCAGGCTGTCGCCCACGGTCATCATCACGCGGCGGGAATAGGTGTACACACCAACGGCCACGGCGATGGCGCCGATCAGAAACAGCTGCTCCGCCGACGACACCTCGAACGGCCCGAGGCTGAGATCACGGAACGGTGAGGCCTCCACGAAGAAGCCCATCACATTGCCGATGCCGTTGGCGCCGATCGCATAGGAGCCGAAGATCCCCGCCAGCAGCAGGCCGCTGCGGGTGTTGCGATCGAGCGAGAGCAGGTGGGGCCGCGTGAGGCTGATCCACGCCACCAGCAGCTTGTAGAGCAGCATCGCGAAGATCGCCCCGAGCACCGGCGACACCACCCAGGTGGCCGCGATCCGGCCCAGCGTGCCAAGGTCGGTGGGGGAACCGCTGAACAGGTTCCAGCCGATGATCGAGCCCACCACCGCCTGGCCGGTGGAGGCCGGCAGGCCCACGGCGCTCATCCAGGCCACCGTGAGTGCGGCCGCCAGGGCGGCGGTGAAAGCCCCCGGCAGGGCGTTGATCGCCCCCAGCTGGCTGAGCCCCTCGGCGGCGCCGCTGCCGCTGGTGACCGCCCCGATGATCACGAACGTGCTGCAGAGGAAGGCGGCGGTGGGGAAGCGGATCATCCGCGTGGCCACCGCGGTGCCAAAGGCGTTGGAGGCGTCGTTCGCGCCCATCGACCAGCCGAGGAACAGGCCGCTGGAGAGAAAGATGAGCGTGACGATCAGGGCCATGGTCAAGGCGGCGGCTCAGAGGGATCGCTTGATCGCGAAGATGGAGAGGTCGTCGCCGATGTTCTCCGCCTTGTCGGCCAGGGCATCGAGCATGGCCGCCGTTTCCCGCAGCAGCGTGCGCTGTTCGAAACTCAGATCGGCCGCCACGATCCGGCGCTTGAGCTTGTAGGCGAGTCGGTCGGTTTCGTCCTCGAACACCCGCACCTCGTTGAGGTGGTCGCGCACCGCTGCCGGTGTGCGGAAGAAGGTGCGCGCCGCCACCAGCACGGCCTGCACGCCGCGGACCGCCATCGCCGTGAGCTCGGCGAAATCCGCGCCGAATTCCGGCAGCCGCTGGGGTTGCACGATCATCAGCTCCTCGAAGTCGTCGCCCATGTCATCGAGCAGGGCGAACAGACTGCCGAGCAGCCGCAGCACATCGCCGCGGGCATCAGGCAGCAGCATCTCGGTGTAGAGCATGGTCACGATCGTGCGGCGCAGCTCGCTGCAACGCCGTTTGATCTCGGTGAGCTGGTTGAGCTTCTCCAGGCAGACCGCTTCTTCTTCACTGCCGCAGAGATAGGCCTTGAGGCCCAGCTCCCCCACGATCACCCCCTCGGCGATCTTGTCGAGGAACTCGTCGATCAGGCCTTCCAGGAAGCGGGTCTTGCCGAACAGCGGTGGAGTCTCATTCGCCACCTGTCACCCTCTCCCCGATCAAGCCGTGCCTGCACCGTACCCGCTGCCGCCGAGCCCGACCACGGCGCCGCTCAGTCGTCGAGGGCCACCAGGTCGCGCAGCTGGCCGGGGTCGAGCCCGCCGAGCCATTCCTCGCCGCTGCCGATGATGTCTTCAGCCAGGCGGGCTTTCTCGCGGATCATGCGGTCGATCTTCTCCTCCACCGAGCCGCTGGTGATGAACTTGTGCACCATCACCCGGTTGGTCTGGCCGATGCGGTAGGCGCGGTCGGTGGCCTGGTTCTCCACCGCCGGGTTCCACCAGCGGTCGATGTGGAACACATGGCTGGCGCGCGTGAGGTTGAGGCCCACCCCACCGGCCTTCAGGGACAGCAAGAACAGCTGCGGGCCGCGCGGATCCTCCTGGAAGCGGTCGACCATCGCCTGCCGCTCGCTCTTGCTGCTGCTGCCGTACAGGAACGGCACCTCCTGGCGGAAGCGCTGCTGCAGGTGGGCCTGCAGCAGGTGGCCCCATTCGGCGAACTGGGTGAACAGCAGCGCCCGATCGCCCGCTTCGATCACCTCCTCCACGATCTCGTCGAGGCGTTGCACCTTGGCGGAGCGGCTGGCGAAGCCGTTGCCCACGCCGGTTTCCTTCAGCGCCAGCGCCGGGTGGTTGCAGATCTGCTTCAGCTTGGTGAGCAGCGCCAGCACCTGGCCGTGCTTCTGGCCCAGCGGCGCCCGGGCGATGGTGTCGAGGCTGTCGTCCACCGTCTTGCGGTAGAGCGTCACCTGCTCGGGCGAGAGCCCCACCCACTCGTTCAGCTCCACCTTCTCGGGCAGGTCGGAGATGATCGATTTGTCGGTTTTCAGGCGCCGCAGGATGAACGGCCCCACGCGCGCCTTGAGGTCGCGCAGGGAGGCGGTGTCGCCGTAGCGCTCGATCGGCAGCCGGTAGCGCTGGCGGAAGAATTCCTCCTCGCCCAGCACACGCGGGTTGAGGAAATCCATCAGCGCCCACAGCTCACTCACCCGGTTCTCCACCGGCGTGCCGGTGAGGGCGATGCGGAAGCGGCTCTGCTTGCCCGCCCGCGCCAGATCCCGCGCCGACTGGCTCTGCTTCGAGCTGGGGTTCTTGATCGCCTGCGCTTCATCGATCACCATCCCCTGCCAGTCGATCGCCGCCAGCAGTTCGTTGTCGCGTTGCAGCAGCCCGTAGCTGGTGAGCAGCAGATCCACCCCCTTGAGCGCCTTCTTCAGGGCGGCATCGGTGGCGGGGCGGCGCGGACCGTAGTGCTCGCGCACCTCCAGTTCGGGCGTGAAGGCCGCCGCCTCCCGCTTCCAGTTGGTGAGCACGGAGGTGGGCGCCACCAGCAGCACCGGTCGCTTCAGCTCCTGCTCCGCCTTGAGGTGCTGCAGGAAGGCCAGCAGCTGGATCGTCTTGCCCAGGCCCATGTCGTCGGCCAGGCAGGCGCCCTGATCGAAGCGGTGCAGGAAGGCCAGCCAGCCCAGGCCCCGTTCCTGATACGGGCGCAACTGGCCGGCGAATCCTTCCGGGGCGGGCAGCGGATCGGGGGCCTTCTGCTGGTGGTATTGCTCCAGCACCGCCTGCAGCCGTGGCCCCGCCGTGAAGCGGTGCACCGGCAGCCGCTGCAGCGTTTCCCCTTCGTTGCCCGTCACCCGCAGGGCGTCGTCGAGGCTGAGCGGTGGATCGAGGGCGCAGAACTTCTCGGCGTTGCGCAGATCGCCGGGCCGCAGCTCGATCCAGGCCCCCTTGTGCTGCACCAGCGGGCTGCGCTTGCCCGCCAGCCGCTCCAGATCGCGCAGGCTCAAGGTGACGCCGCCGATCATCAGCTCCCAAGTCCACTCGAGCGATTCGCCCAGGCTGAAACCGCGCGAACTGGCCGGCAGTTCCGCTGTGATCGAGAGCCCCAGGCGGCTGGCCAGGCCGCCGCTCAGGCTCGGCGGCAGCACCACGCCCACGCCCACGTCGCGCAGGCGAGCGGCGGCGGTGCGCACCAGCACGAAGGCTTCGGCAGGGGTCAGCGCCATCTGCTCCGGCGTGGCCGTGTCGAGGCCGCGCTCGATCGGCTCAAACACCTGCAGGGCCCGCCCCAGGCCCTCCAGCAACAGCTCACCCGGCTGCTGCACGGCGATTTCGCCCAGCTGCACGGTGCCGGCTCCGGCCGACCACACCGCTGTCGCCGCCATTTTCAGGCTCGGGTCGGCTTCCCCCTGCAGGCTGAAGCGCAGCGGCCAGAGCTCGTCGCCTTCCGCCGGAATCTCCAGCTCCAGGCAGGTGTGGGCCGGCGCCACACGGCCGGCCACCGCTTCCCGCCAGTGGTGGGTGGCGGTGGCGAGCCGTTCCGCGTCCTCCGCCGAGAGGTCGAGCCGCCCATCGCCGGGGCCGAGTGCCCGCTGCCAGGCCGCCAGCAGTGGATCGAGCCCCTCGGTGGCGGGGGTGAAGCTCTCGCGCATCTGGCCGTCGAGCAGATCGGCGAGGATCGCCACCACCCGCAGCCGGCCGGATCCCGGCCGCCAGCAGGCCAGCGGCGCGGCGCCATTCCCGACGCCCATGCCGGCACCCAGGCCACCGCCAGAACCTCCGCCACCGCCAGGGCCGTTGCCGGAGGGGGCCAGCGCCGCCACCGCCACCTGGGGCAGCTGCGCGGCCAGATCTTCCAGCCGGCGACGATCCTCCTCCCGGTTCAGCAGCGGCACCCAGCGGGCCCGGCCGCCTGCGCCGCCGGCGCTGGGTTCCACCTGGGGCAACCAGCGGCCGCGGGCGATCAGGCTCAACGCCCAGCGCTGCAGGTGGCTCCACCAGCGCAGTTCATCGGCCAGATCGGGGTGATGGCCGGAAAGGGGCAGCTGCCCTAGCCAGTCGGCGGCGGCGGCGGGCTTGAGCCAGAGGCCCTCCACCTGCCACGGCCACCAGCTGAGCGCTTTCGGGATCGGCTCACCGGCCTGCAGCGGCAGGCCACTCCAGGGGCCGCTGGCGCTGCTCTTGCTGCCGCGGGCGTTCTGGCTGCGGCTCGGCAGGGTGAGCGTGGCCACGGCGGGGCGGAAGGCCTCAGACCAGAGCTCGTGCTCCTCGAGCCAGGCGCCCAGGTCGTCCTGGTCGAGGCTGAGCGGGTGGGGCTCCGGCGTGCGTTTCGGCGTCACCGGCGCCGCCACCCGCCAGGTGTCGGCCCAGATCAGCAGACCGGGCCGGTCGAAACTGCCCACCGTCGCCCCTGCGGCGATACCGGAAGTCAGCCAGGTGGCATGCAGCAGGCTCATGGCCGGGGGGTCAGGGCCTGATCAAGGCCGAAGTGCGGGCAGCAGACGCTGGGCACCTTGCAGCAGCAGGGCAGCGCCCGCGACAGGCAGCCAGAGGGGCAGCCAGGCACGGATCAGCGCCATCATCAACGACGACAGCCCCGGCGCCAGGCCCTGGCCCCACGCCAGCGGCCCGAACGGGGGCAGATCCAAGGCGGCGCCAAGGCTGAGGAGGCCGCACACCGCCCCCACCAGCCCCGCCTGCAGGTGCCCGTCATCCGGGTCGACGCGCTGCAGGTGAAAGGCCAGCAGGCCGTAGAAGAAGCCGCAGCCCCCGGCCCGCAGGGCCGGCTCCAGGCCCCCGCCCAGGCCGAGAGCCGCCGCCGCGCCCCCGGCCAGCAGCGCCCAGCTGATCGATTGCAGCCGCAGGCGTGCGCGGGGCTGTGGCGTTGGCCTGGGCTGCGCCGGAGGCTGGGGCTGGTCGGAGGCGGGCAGCACAGCGACGGCGGGGCGGGCGCAGCGTAAGGTGCCGCCCCGGATCCGGTCAGGGGGGCGCTCGCCGAAGATGGGCGCTTCGCATTGTTTCGCCGCGACGGGCCATGGCTGCCGCACCTTCTTCCAGCGCCTCCCCGGCGGCCCAGCCGCGCCCCCGCAGCGGCGCCGAGATCCGCGAGGCGTTCCTGGCCTTCTATGCCGCCCGCGACCACCGGCGCCTGCCCAGCGCCTCGCTGGTGCCGGACGACCCCACCGTGCTGCTGACGATTGCGGGCATGCTGCCCTTCAAGCCGGTGTTCCTGGGGCAGGCGCCGCGGCCGTCTGCGCGGGCCACCACCAGCCAGAAGTGCATCCGCACCAACGACATCGAGAACGTGGGCCGCACGGCGCGGCACCACACCTTCTTCGAGATGCTGGGCAACTTCTCCTTCGGCGATTACTTCAAGGCCGAGGCGATTGCCTGGGCCTGGGAGCTGAGCACCGAGGTGTTCGGCCTGGATCCCCGCCACCTGGTGGTGAGCGTGTTCCGCGAAGACGACGAAGCCGAAGCGATCTGGCGCGAGGTCGTGGGGGTGAACCCGAAGCGGATCATCCGCATGGATGAAGCCGACAACTTCTGGGTGTCCGGCCCCACCGGCCCCTGCGGCCCCTGCTCGGAGATCTACTACGACTTCCACCCCGAACGCGGCGATGACGCCATCGATCTGGAGGACGACAGCCGCTTCATCGAGTTCTACAACCTGGTGTTCATGCAGTTCAACCGCGATGCGGAAGGAACGCTCACCCCCCTGGCGAACCGCAACATCGACACCGGCATGGGGCTGGAGCGCATGGCCCAGATCCTGCAGGGCGTGCCGAACAACTACGAAACCGATCTGATCGTTCCGCTGATTCACACCGCCGCCACTCTGGCCGGCGTGGATTACAGCCAGCTCGAAGAGAAGGGCCGCACCTCGCTCAAGGTGATCGGCGACCACAGCCGCGCCATCACCCAGTTGATCTGCGATGGCGTTACGGCGTCGAACCTGGGCCGCGGCTACATCCTGCGGCGCCTGCTGCGGCGGGTGGTGCGCCACGGCCGCCTGCTCGGCATCGATCAGCCCTTCCTGCGCACCATGGGCGAGGCGGCGATCGCGCTGATGGCGCCGGCCTTCCCGCAGCTGCTGGAGCGGCGTGAGGCGATCCTGGCCGAGCTGGGCCGCGAGGAGGCCCGCTTCCTCGACACGCTCGAGCGCGGCGAGAAGCTGCTGGCGGAGGTGCTGGCCTCCCGCCCTGCCGCCATCAGCGGCGCCCAGGCCTTCGAGCTCTACGACACCTACGGCTTCCCGCTGGAGCTCACCGAGGAGATCGCCGAAGAGCACGGGCTCACGGTCGACCGTGACGGCTTTGAGGCGGCGATGGAGGCCCAGCGGCAGCGGGCCAAGGCGGCGGCCGTGAGTGTGGACCTCACCGTGCAGGGGGCGGTGGCGGCCGCGGCGGCCGACCTTCCCGACACCCGCTTCGAGGGCTACGGCGCCCTGGAGCATCCCAGCCAGGTGCTGGCGCTGGTGGTGAACGGCAGCCCGGCCGAGCGGGCGGTGGCGGGCGAGGCGGTGCAGGTGGTGCTGGATGCCACGCCCTTCTATGGCGAATCCGGCGGCCAGATCGGCGACCGGGGCCTGCTGCTGGGCGGCGTGCTCGGCAGCGAGGGCGCCGGCGACGCGGGCGTGATCGTGCGGGTGGAGGCGGTGAGCCGCCTGCGCAAGCAGTTCGTGCATCAGGGCCGGGTGGAGCGCGGCAGCCTGGGCCTCGGTGATCGGGTGATCGCCCGGGTCGACCGGGCCTGCCGCCGCCGCGCCCAGGCGCATCACACCGCCACCCACCTGCTGCAGGCGGCGCTCAAGCAGCTGGTGGATCCCGCCATCGCCCAGGCGGGCTCGCTGGTGGATTTCGATCGCCTGCGCTTCGACTTCCACTGCCCCCGCGCCGTGAGCCGTGAGGAGCTGGAGCGGGTCGAAGAGCTGATCAACGGCTGGATCGCCGATGCCCACGACCTGGAGGTGCAGGAGATGGAGCTGGAGCGGGCCCGGGCGGCCGGGGCGGTGGCGATGTTCGGCGAGAAATATGACGCCCAGGTGCGGGTGGTGGATGTGCCGGGGGTGTCGATGGAGCTCTGCGGCGGCACCCATGTGGCCAACACCGCTGAGATCGGCCTGTTCAAGATCGTCAGCGAAACCGGCGTGGCGGCCGGCATCCGCCGCATCGAGGCGGTGGCGGGTCCGGCGGTGCTGGCCTACCTGAACGAACGCGAGGCGGTGGTGCGTGAACTGGGCGACCGCTTCAAAGCCCAGCCCGCTGAAATCGTGGAGCGGGTGAGCGCCATGGCCGAGGAGCTCAAGGCCACCGGCAAGGCCCTGGCCGCCGCCCGCGCCGAACTGGCGCTGGCGAAGGCGGCGGCGCTGGCGGCCCAGGCGGAACCGCTCGGCTCCTTCCAGCTGCTGGTGGCCCGCCTCGATGGCGTGGAAGGCGCCGGTCTGCAGGGGGCGGCCCAGCAGCTGCAGCAGCAGCTGGGTGAGGGCGGCGCGGTGGTGCTGGGCGGCCTGCCCGATCCCGCCGACCTCACCAAGGTGATCCTGGTGGCCGCCTTCGGCGCGGCTGTGGTCCAGGCGGGCGCCAAGGCGGGCGCCTTCATCGGCACCATCGCCAAGCGCTGCGGCGGTGGCGGTGGCGGCCGTCCGGCCCTGGCCCAGGCAGGCGGCCGCGACGGCGCCGCCCTGCCGGCGGCGCTCGATGAGGCGCGCGCCGCCCTGGCCGCCGCCCTGGGCTGAGCAGGCTTTGAGGCGTATCGCGGTGGCCCGGTGACGGCAGAGCGGGCAACTTGAAGTGAATCGAGCCGCTTGCCGCTCTTTCCAAAGGCGCTGAGGTAGCGGCGCTCCTGATCCGACCGCATGGCCTCGCCTCTAAGGCCTTCATCCGACCCAGACGCCCGCTTCTGAATGGCAGCTCTGTCTCAGGGGCGATCGGCCGCTCCACCTCCTGGTCCATCGGCTGTACAACCCCGTTCGCCCACTGTTGCTTGGCCGCGGCCCGCTTCGGCAAGGTCTGCGGCTGCATCCCCGGCAGCCGCTTCCGGGCGTTCCGCGGTGAAGCCCAGCGTGGTGAAGAGCTGCTGCATCGCGCGCAGCAACTGGTTCTGCTGGGCCAGCCGGCTTGCCAGCTCCAGCCCCTCCAGCTCGGCCCGGCGGCCGCTTACCAGCTGCGCCAGCCGCTCCATCAGCTCTGGGTTGTCCTGCAGCAGCGGACCGATGTGCTCGCGGTTCACCTCCAGCAGCAGGCATTCCTCCTGAGCCTGCACCGTGGCGCTGCGCGTGCTGTCGGTGAGCATCGCCATTTCGCCGAACAGGGCCCCCGCCTCCAGGCTGGCCACGTGAATCGGCGCTTCCCCAGGTTTTTGCTTCCACACATCCACACTCCCCTTCACTACCTGATACATCGCCCCACCCCGATCCCCTTCGCGCACGATCACCTCTGCCGCGGCATAGCGCACGCAGCGGATGTGGCTGGCGAGGCGATCCATCTCTTCCTCATTGAGTGCTTTGAACAGTGGATTGAGTGCCAGCAGGCGCCTGCGCTCCGCCTCGGCGCTGCTCACCGGGTGGCTCGCCTTCCCCTGCGGAGCCTGGCGTCGCAGCTCGCGCACGGGATAGGGAATGCTCTGCCCTGCGCGCTCGAGTCGGTACCAGATCTGTTCGAGCAGATCACTCCGCAGCGACAGCTGAGCGGCCAGTCCACCGGGAGCCTGATACACGACGATGTCGTAGAGAATCGCGCTGTCGGCGAACTCCTTCACCCACACGATCGGCTCCGGCTCCGCCAGCACGCGCGGATGCTGACGCACGCTCTCCAGCAATAACTGCCTGGCCTGGGTGGTGGGGAAGGCGTAATCGAGGCCGATGCTGAAACGGTTGCCCATGAAGCCGAAGGCGCCATGGTTGCGCACCACCTCGGAGGTGATCTTGGTGTTGGGAACGATCACCAGGGTGCCGGTGAGATCCCGCAGGCAGGTGTCCCGCCAGTTGATCTCCACGATCACGCCGGCGGTGCCATCTTCGAGCCAGACGAAATCCCCTTGCTGGAAGTGCTCATCGAGCTGCAGTTCCAGGCCGGCGAACAGATCCTTGAGCGGTTCCTGGGCCGCCAGGCCGATCATGGCGGTGAGCACGGCCGAGGTGGTCACCAGGCCGAGCAGGTCGAAGCGGGCCAGTTCCTTGAACACCACCACGGTGGCCACCGTGCCGCTGGTCAGCATCAGCAGCTGCAGCAGGATTTCCGGTGGCCGGTTCCACAGCTTCAGGGCCGCCGGCACCTCCAGGCCCACCCACAGCAGCAGCCGGATCGCGGCATAGATCAACACCAGCTCATCGAGCAGGGCGAACCAGGGCCGGTAGCCCAGCGGCAGCACCAGCGGCGACAGCGAGCGGCTGATCGCCCAGACCACCGTGGCCACCGCCGGCAGCTGCAGGGGAAAGGCCGGCCAGCGCCCCGCTCTGCAGAGATTGCGGGCCAACAGCAGCAGGGCCAGGCTGCTGAGGGCGATCAGCCACACCTGCAGCGGATGCATGGGGAGAGGGCGGTGGCGGAGGGTGCAGCCCCGCGAGGAGAGGGCCTGCCGGCAGCACCCTAGGGGTCATGCCGACGGGGAACCACGAAGATCTGACCCCATGCGTCTGGAGGCGGCAAACAGCCGTTCAGGCCCCAAGCTTCAGAGGGGCGTGACCGCCCTGCCCCACTGAAAGCCCTGCGATGCGTCGCGCCCTCCCCGCTCTCACCACCGCTGCCTGCCTGCCGGCCTGCCTGCTGCCTGCCTGCCTGCTGCTGGCGCGGCCGGCCCTGGCGCAGGCGCAGCCGCTTCGCTGCGACGGCACCACGCTGGAGGTGCGGGGCAGCGCCGAGCTGAAGCGGGCTGCCGACCGGCTGCGCTTCTCCCTGGAGCTGCAGGCCGAAGCTCCCGGCAACGACGCCGCCCTGGCGCAGCTCCAGACGCGGCTGGCGGCCGTGCGCACCGCCCTGCAGGCGTTGCAGGTGAGCGAGCTGGAGGTCACTTCGCCCACCACCTGGTCGCGGCCGGCCACCAAGCAGCAGCCGGCCGCGATCCAGGCCCGGCTGCAGGTGAGTGGCGAGCTCGCCCCGGCCCGGCTGCAGGCGCTGATCCGCCAGGTCGGCGGGCTGCCGGGGGTGCAGCTGGCGCCGGTGAGCACCCAGCCGTCGGCGGGCGGAGATGCGGCCGCCCGGCGCCAGCTGCTCAAGGGGGCCTACCAGGACGCCCTCACCCAGGCGCGGGATCTGGCCGACGCGATCGGCCTGCGCACGGTCACACCCTTGAGCGTGGTGCTTGAAGGCGGCATGCGCCCCATGCTGATGAAGGCCGTGGCCGCCGAGAGCGTGGGCTTTGATCCGGCCGAATTGCCCGGACCCGTCGATCGGCTGGCGCTGCAGGCCACTTTCTGCGCCCGCTGAACGCGCCTGGGTCTGCGCTTGCTGAGCCGTCCGAAGGGCGTGCCGTCATGCTGATTTTCTGTAGCGATGACGGAGCCAGCCATGCTGTCGGGCCTTGCGCACAGCCTCTCGGGTCTGGAGCTGTTTCTGTTGCTGGCGATGGGGCACTTCGTCGGTGATTTCGCCCTCCAGAGCGATCGCATGGCAGTGGAGAAATGCAGGGGCCGGGATCACACCCTCCCCTGGTCGTGGTGGCTCACCGCCCACGCCGGCGTCCATGGCTTTCTGGTGGCCCTCCTCACTGGAATCGTCTGGCTGGGTGTGGCCGAGTGGCTGGTGCATGCCCTGATCGACTGGGGGAAATGCGCGGGCTTCTACAGGCTTGGCATCGACCAGACCCTCCACTTGCTCTGCAAGTTGCTCTGGGCGTTCAGCGCCGTGCATATCGCTGCCAGGTTGGCGCTCTCCTGAACCGGCCGGTGCCTGATTCGCTGAGAGACAGCGCAGCCGCCCGCGAACACGCGCAGGCGCTTCAGCGCGCCTGCAGGTAGGTGGTCTGCCGCAGGCTGGTTTCCAGGTGATCCATCAGGCGGCGGGCATCGCCGATGCCCAGCTGCCCCTGGGCGATCGCCGTCTCGCTGGCCATGCGCAGCCGCTCCAGCAGCAGCTGGGGGTCGTGCTCCATCGCCTGCAGCACCTCGGCATTGGTGTCGCCGCGTACCACGTGATCCACCCGGTAGCCGCCACCGGGCGCCAGGCGGATGTGCACGGCATCGGTGCTGCCGAACAGGTTGTGCAGGTTGCCCATCACCTCCTGGTAGGCACCGGCCAGGAACAGGCCGATCCAGTAGGGCTCACCGGTCCGCAGCGGGTGCAGTTCCAGCAGGGTCTTCACCTGGCCCCGGTCGATGAAGCGGGCCAGCTTGCCGTCGGAATCGCAGGTGAGATCGGCGAAGCTGCCCAGCCGGCCCGGCCGCTCGTCCAGCCGTTGCAGCGGCATCACGGGGAACAGCTGATCGATCGCCCAGGTGTCAGGCGCTGAGCGGAACACCGAGAGGTTGGCGTAATAGGTGGAGGCCAGGGCCGCCGGCAGGGTGCGCAGTTCCTGGGGAATCGGCGTTTCAGGCGGCAGCAGGGCCAGCCGTTCGGCGATCGCCTGGCAGCAGGCCCAGGTGAGCTGCTCGGCCAGGCCCCGCTCCGGCAGGCCCAGGTAGCCGAGGCGAAAGGCCGCCATCGCGTCGTCCTTGAACTTGAGGGCGTCGTTCCAGGCCTCCTGTAACCGCTCCAGGGCCAGGGCGATCGCCGCGGGGTCCGCGGCCGCCACCGCCTCGATCCCCGCATGGGTGTCACGCAGGTTGCGCAGGATCAGGGCCTCCTCGCCACTGGCCGCCGGCACGGCACCGGGAAGGCCGCTGGCCCCCAGCACGTCGAACACCAGCACCGAGAAGTGGCTGGCGAGGGCCCGGCCGCTCTCGCTCACCAGCGTCGGCACGGCGATGCCCGCGCTGTCGCAGCACTCCCGCACGGTGGCCACCACGTCGTTGGCGTAGTTCTGCAGCGAGTAGTTCTTGGAGGCGGCCGTGGCGGTACGGCTGCCGTCGTAGTCGACGCCCAGGCCGCCGCCCACATCCAGGTAGCCCATCGGTGCCCCCAGCCGGGTGAGCGCGGCATAGATCTGCCCCGCCTCCTGGAGGGCGTCCTTGAGCACGGCGATGTCGTTGATCTGGCTGCCCACGTGGAAGTGCAGCAGGCGCAGCTCGCCCAGCAGGCCGGCGGCGCGCAGGGCCTCCACCGTGGCCAGCAGGTCGGGCACCGACAGGCCGAACTTGGCCTTCTCGCCCACCGAACTGCCCCAGCGGCCGGTGCTGCGGGTGGCCAGCTTGGCGCGGATGCCGATCAGCGGCGCCGCCCCCAGGTCGCGGCTGGCGCTGATGATCCGCTCCACCTCATCGGCCTGCTCGATCACCACCACCGGCTGCCGCCCGAGGCGCCGGGCCAGAATCGCCGTCTCGATGTAGCGCTGATCCTTGTAGCCGTTGCAGATCAGCAGCGCCTGGGGATCGTTCACCAGCGAGAGCGCGATCAGCAGCTCCGCCTTGCTGCCGGCCTCCAGGCCGAAATGCCACTGCCGGCCGCTTTCCACCAGCTGCTCCACCACGTGGCGCTGCTGGTTGCACTTCACCGGAAACACGCCCTGGTAGCGGCCGGCGTAGTCGTACTGGGCGATGGCGCGCTCGAAGGCGCCGTGCAGCCGCTCGAGTCGGTCCTCGAGGATGTCGTCGAAGCGGATCAGCAGCGGCAGGCTGAGGTTGCGCCCCCGCAGCTCCTGCACCAGCTCCACCAGATCGAGCGAGCCGCCGCGCTCGCCGCGGGGCTGCACGATCACGTGGCCGCGGGCGCTCACCGTGAAATAGGGATCCCCCCAGGCTTCCAGGCCGTACAGGCGGCTGCTGTCGGCCACGCTCCAGGCCAGGCCCGACGGAGCGGCGGCAACGGTTTCAGCAGGCATGGGCACGGGGCTGGAAAAAAGCGGCCCAAGGCAGCTTAGTCAGCGGAAACAGGCCAGGTTCAGGGCGTCGCAGGCGTCAGCTCCCAGCCGAGCACGCTTCCACGCCCCCGGTCCCGGGCGCCTCCTCTGCTCACCACCCGCTGTAGGCCGAGCGCCGGCCCCGCCGGGGCTCGGTACCTCAGCAGAAACGGGTCCAGCCGATGGCATGGCGCCCGCCCGCATCGGGGTTGCTTGCCAAGCGGCAGCCCCAGCGCGGACGATGGCCCCATTCCCTAGAGCAACTGCCATGGCCACCGAACGCACCTTCCTCGCGATCAAACCGGACGGGGTGCAGCGCGGGCTGGTGGGCGAGATCCTGGGGCGCTTCGAGCGCAAGGGCTTCAAGCTGGTGGGCCTCAAGCAGCTGGTGCCCAGCCGTGAACTGGCAGAGAGCCATTACGGCGTGCACCGGGAACGGCCCTTCTTCGCTGGTCTGGTGGCCTTCATCACCAGCGGCCCTGTGGTGGCGATGGTATGGGAGGGCGATGGTGTGATCGCCAGTGCACGCAAGTTGATCGGCGCCACCAAGCCCCTGGAGGCAGAGCCGGGCACGATTCGCGGCGATCTGGCCGTGAACATCGGGCGCAACGTGATTCATGGCTCTGATGCGGCGGAAACCGCTGATTTCGAGATTGGGCTCTGGTTCGAAGCCTCCGAGCTCAGCGATTGGACGCCGGCTGATCAGGTGTGGCGCGTCGAGCCCTGAGCCTTCATCCTGAGGGCCGTAACAGCGAGCTTGATGCCGCGCTCCGCCAGCCTGGCTTACACCGCAGTTGTTTTCACCGGTGCGTCGCTGGTGGTGGTGTTAAGCCTTTCCGGCGGGGCCCCGGCCACCGTGCAATTGCCCCGGGTGATCGATGTGGCGGAGCGACCCGCCTTCATCAAGCCTCCCGGCCGAACGGAGCAGAAGGCCAACGCGGGCCAGGTGCTGCCTTCCCGCACGGAGATCCGCACCCAGCGCCCGGGTCGGATGCAGGTGCAGCTGGCGGATGGCAGCAGTTTCCGCCTCGGCGGTGATGCCCTGCTGCGGCTCGATCCGGGCGGCCCCTCCCTGAAGCGCGGCCAGATCATTGCCTGGATCGATCCGGACGGGACCCGCCTCCTTCCCCTCAGGGTTCGCACCCGGGTGGGAACGGCCTCGATTCAGGGCACCACGGTGTTCATCGAGGATTTCCCCAGCGAAGTTCATTTTCTGAGCTGGGAAGGAACCGTGCAGGTGAGCGCCAGCGATGGCCGCCGCTTCACTCTCAATAGTGGAGAGATCCTCACCGCCACCACCAAAGGCACTTGGGTGGGCCCCCGCCGGCTCAGCGTTGAGGAGGCGCGCGTGCGCCGCCGCACCAGTGTGCTGATGAATGGCTTCTCCGCCCCAATGGCAACCTTGCCGGTGATCGAGCGCGAGCTAGGCCTCGACCGTTGAGGCTGCTCGGGCCGGGTCGGTGGCGGAGGCTCTGGTGGCTCGCCTTGGCCTTGCCCCTGCTGGCTGGGCTGGATCATGAGCCGGTCACACCCGCAGGCCAGGCCCTGCAGCTGGCCGATGGCCAGATCGCCGCGCTCTGGTTTCGGTTGCGCGGCACCCGCCCGGCACCTCCGGATCCAGTGCTGCTGGCCATCGATGCTGAATCGCTCCAACTCGCGGCCCTGCTCAGGCCGGCCGACCGGGCTGCGTCGCCGCTGTGGCGGGAGATGGGCCCCTGGCCCTGGCGAAGGGCCCTGCAGGCGCAGGTGATCGCCAGGGTGCTGGAGCAGGGGGCGGCCAGGGTGCTCGTCAACATTGAATACAGCCAGCCCAGCCCGTTCGGGCCGGCCGATGACGCGGCCTTCCAGGCGGCTCTGGCGCCCTGGCGCGAACGGGTGCATCTGGCCGTCCGCTACGGGCGCAGTGAACGGCAGGGGGTGGCGCAGGTGGTCCTGGCAAAGCCGCTGCATGGCCTCGGGGCACCCGGGCTGACGATCCTGCTCCAGTCCCCGCAGGGGATGGTGGAGGCTGTGCCGGGGCAGGCCTGGCTCGACCAGCACCTGGCCGGTTTCCCGCTGCCCCACCCGCGCCCGATGGCCTTTCTGGTCAACGACCGGCCGCTGCCTCGGGCCCCGATGGGCCTGAATTACATCGGCCCCTCCGGCAGCCTGGCTCGGGTGCCCGCCTGGCAGGTGCTTGACACTCCCCCCGGCTTCTGGCGCGGCCGCACGGTGCTGTTCGGCGCCACAACCCCGGAGTTGGGGGATCAGCAGGAAACCCCCTTCGGTCCCCAGAGCGGCACCGAGGTGCTGGGAGTGGCGATCGCCAACGCCCTGTCAGGCCAGGGGCTGCACACGCTCCCATTGCCGATTGAGGCGGGGCTGCTGCTGTTCTGGGGGATCGGCGCCTGGTGGTGGCTCAGCCGCAGCAGCACCGCTGGTCACAGCCTGCTGATCACGTTGGTGCTGATCGCGATGGCGCTGCTGGCCGGCTGGGGGCTCTGGGCAGGAGCGCTGCTGCGGTTGCCCCTGGCTGCCCTGCTGCTGGCCACGGTGGCGGGAGGGGGACTACTGGCGGTGGGGCAGGTGCTGGTGGAGGGCCGCGAACGGGCCTACCTCCACCAGTTGCTGTCGCGGCGTGTGTCGCCCGCCCTGCTGCACGACATCCTTCGCAACCCCGGGCCGATCTGGACTCAGGTCGGCGGCAGCCGCGCCCGCTGCGTGGTGCTGTTCAGCGATCTGGTGGGGTTCACCTCGCTGAGTGTCGACATGCCCGCCACCGAGCTCTTCACCCTGCTCAACCGCTACTTCGAAGTGATGGCCAGCGCCGTGCTGGCGGAGCAGGGCCTGCTCGACAAGTTCATTGGTGATGCGGTGATGGCGGAATTCGGCGTGCCCCGCAGCCGCGGCGATCGCGAGGAGGCCCGCGCGGCGGTGCGGGCGGCGCTGGCGATGCAGAGCGGCCTGCAGGCGCTCAACCGGGAGTTGGCGGCGGTGGGCCAGCCGCCGCTGCGCCATGGCATCGGTCTGCACGTGGGCGAGGTGACCGCCGGCAATCTCGGCGCGGCCCAGCGGCTGGAGTTCACCGTGGTGGGGGCCACCGTCAACGTGGCCAGCCGGCTGGAGGGGCTCACCCGCCGCTATCCCGAGCAGCCGATCCTGATCAGTGGGGAGCTGCTGGCCCTGCTGCCCGGTGAGCTGGATGTGGTGCCTCTGGGGGCGCACACGCTCAAGGGCTGGCCCCAGCCGCTCGAGGTGTTCGGCCTGCGAGGTGTGTGCGGGCGGATAAACGGTCCAGAATGTTTGGATGGCCCTTTTCCGTTGCCTGATCCGGGCGCGGGAGATTGACGGCGCCGTTCGCTTCGTCTGATTCAGGATTCGCCATGCCCGCTCTTGCTGCTTCCGCCGGTGATCTCCTGGCCACTCGGCTGAGCCTGAGTTCTCTGCTGCGCCCAGCCGCCCTGCTGAGCCTGGCGGCTGGGGCGGGTCTGGCTCTGTCGAGCTCCCCTGTGCGCGCCAACGAGAAGGCCACGGTGCGGGAAATTCTTGATGGCAAGGAGCTCTACATCGACGACCGTCAGGCAAAGGTGAAGCAGACGGCCATCACGCCGCAGGAGATCAGCACGAAGAACAGCCGCGCCCAGCTCGGTTTCGCCTCCGGCGCCGCCGGACGGCTCAACCGCTTCTCCCAGCTGCGGCTTGGCAGCACCTGCTTCCTGCTCAGCAAGGGCCAGGTGCTCGTCTCTGGCCCGCAGAGCGGCTGCACCCGCTCCTCACGGCTGAGCGTGCGCGGCACCAACTATGTGCTTCAGGTCGACGACGACGGCATCGCAGAGCTCTCGGTGCTGGAGGGCTCTGTGGAGGTGGAAGCGCTCCGGGATGGCACGCCGACTGGCGCCGCACCCACCACCGTGAACGCGGGTGAACGCCTGCGCCTCTCGCCCGCCGGTGTGGTGCTCGCCCTGCTGCGGCTCACCAGCGGTGATTACGGCTCCCTGATCAACGGACCACTCTTTCAGGGCTTCGCCACACCCCTGCCGGCGATCGGGTCACTCGAGAGCTACATCCGCTCTTATGTGCCCGGGGTGTCGCTGCCCTCCGCGCCAGTGCCGGTCCCGTCGGTTCCGAGTTTCGGTCTGCCGCGGTTGTTCTAGTGGGGACCCGGTCGGCTGCCGCGACTGCCCGCCCCACCATGCCGGCCGGCACCGCTAGGCCGGCCGGCATGGTGGGGCGATGAAGCTGAGCACCCGGCGGCTGCCGTTGCTGTCGCTGGCGCTCGTGCTGGCGGTGGGGGCCTTGGGGGGGTGGCCACCGGGCCGCTGGCGCGCCTGGGAGCGCTCGATCGAGCAACAGCTGGTGCTGTGGCGCGGTCCGCGCCAGCCACCGGCGGCGGTGGTGGTGGTGGCGATCGATGACGCCACCCTGCAGCAGGGTGGCTGGTTCGTGAGCCAGAACCGCGCCACCATCCCCCCCTGGGCCCGCGGCATCGGCACCCTGCCCTGGCCCCGCACCGCCTATGGCCTGTTGGCCGAGCGGCTTTTGGAGGCAGGCGCGGCCGGTGTGGCGATCAATGTGGTGTTCGCCGGCCCCAGCAGCCAGGGGACCAGCGACGACCGGGCCATGAACCGCCTGCTGGAGAAGCAGCGCGGGCGCGTGGCACTCGCGGCGGAGATGCTCGAACCGCAGGACCCGGAAGCAGGCAGCGGCCTCACCCTGGTGCGCCCGGAAGCCTTCCTGGCTGCGATCGGCGGCCCCGCCCAGCTTGGGCTCACCAATGTTCTGCCCCAGCAGGAGGGGGTGCCGGCCTTCCACCCCGAGGCCTACGGCCGCGGCCTGCTGCCGGCCAATGGGGTGGAGCCGTTTCCCTCTTTGGCCGGCACCGCGCTTCGGCTGCTGGGGCGACCGAGCCTGCAACCCGACCAGCAGCGCGCCCTCAACGTCTACGGCCCGGAAGGCACCTTCCTGCGCCTTTCCGCCTGGGAGGTGCTGGACCCGGAGCGCTGGCGCCGCCATCCTCGCCGCGCTGCCGTGCAGGGCGCCCTGGTGCTGGTGGGGCCGGTGGTGTCGCAAGGGGAAGGAGGCAATGCCACCCCGTTCGGCAACCTGTCAGGGTTGGAGCTGCTGGCTACCGCCACGGCCAACTCCCTGCAGGGCGATGGGCTGGCTCCGTGGCCGGAAGCCCCCCTGGCCCGGGCGTTGCTGGCGGCCTTGCCGGTGCTGCTGGTGGCGCTGGCGGCGTTGCGGGTGGCGGCGCTGCGCTGGCGGCTCCTGGCCCTGGGTGTGGTGCTGGTGGTGCAGCTGACGGCGGGGGCGGTGCTGCTCGCCCGCGCTCACCGCTGGCTGCCGCTGCTGGCGCCGGTGAGCGGCCTGGTGCTGCTGGGCCTGCTCTACGGCGGCGACGCCTACCTGCGCGAGGAGCGGGAACGGCGGCGCCTGAGGCGCACCTTCGAGCGCTACGTGGCTCCCAGTGTGGTGGCCGAGATCCTGGCCGATCCGGCGGCGGCCGATGGCATGCTGCGCGGCCGGCTGCGGCCGGTCACCGTGCTGTTCTCCGACCTCAAGGGCTTTACCCAGCTCACCCGTCTGCGCAGCAGCAACGGCGAGATCGAGCTGCATGTCCAGCAGCTCAACCGCTACCTCGGCGCCATGGTGGAGGTGATCACCGCCCACGGCGGCACCATCGACAAGTTCATCGGCGATGCGGTGATGGCGGTGTTCGGCGCGCCGCTCAGCCGCGGCCCGCAGGCGGAAGCCCTGGCGGCCCTGCGCTGCGCCACCGCCATGAAGGCCGCACTGGCGCAGCTCAACGCCCGCTGGGCCGAAGAGGGCCTGCCGCCCTTCGCCAGCGGCATCGGCCTCGCCAGCGGCGCGGTGATCGTGGGCCAGATCGGCAGCCCCCAGCGGCTCGAATTCACCGTGATCGGCGACACGGTCAACCTGGCCAGCCGCCTGGAGGGGCTCACCCGCCAAGTGGACGCCGGCCTGTTGTTCGATCAGGCCACCGCCGATCTGGTGGCGGAGGTGCTGCCGGTCCAGGGGCTGGGGGAACGGCCGGTGAAGGGGATGGAGGCGCTGCCGATCTACACCCTCGGCCCGGCGGTGCGGCCTGCGGAAGTCGGCGGCTGATCTGCGCGGCCACCCGCAAAAGCCCGGTCCCAGCGGAAGGGGGCCAGCAGCTCCGGCACCGCGGTGGAGCCCAGCAGCAGCGGCACCAGCAGCTCGGCGGTGATCGCGGCCAGCAGCACGCCGTTGCGGTAGTGGCCGGTGGCCAGCCACACCCCCTCGATCGGGCCGGCCCCCAGCAATGGCGCCTCGTCCGGGGTGCCGGGCCGGAACCCCCACCAACGCTCCATCGGCGGCCAGCCGGCGGCGGCCGGCAGCAGGGCGGCCAGGTTGTCCTCCAGCTGGCGCTGCCCCTGGGGAGTGAGCCCGTCCGCGAAGCCGGCCTGCGGCTCGGCGGTGGCCCCCACCACCACCAGGCCGTCGTCACGCGGCACCAGGTAGGTCCCGGGGCCGAACACCACCCGCCGCAGCGCCTGGCGCGGTCCCTGCAGCGACAGCATCTGCCCTTTGACCGGATGGACCGGAAGAGCGGGCAGCAGGTCGGCGCTCCAGGCGCCGCAGGCCAGCACCGCCTGTTGGCAGGCCAGGCGCCGCTCCTCCCCGTCGGCGCCCCGCAGTCGCACGCCGGTGAGGCGGCGATCGTGCAGCAGTTCCAGCACCTCGGCGCCCTCCTCGAAGGCCACACCCCGCTCCACACAGGCGCGCTCCAGGGCCCGCATCAGCTGGCGGCGGTTGTCGATCTGGCCGTCCTGGGCGAACAACAGGCCGGCCTGGAAGCTGGGTCCGATGCCGGGCACCTCCGCCTCCAGCCGCGTGCGATCGAGCGCTTCCCCCAGCGCGGCCGTTGGGTAGGTGTCGCGCTCACCGACGGAACGGAAGGGCACCACGATGCCGCAGGCACGCAGGCCGCAGCGCAGGCCGCTGTCGGCTTCGATCTGGGCCACCCAGGTCGGAATTTGCTCCAGGCTGGCCTGGCCGAGGGCGAGCAGCGGGCCGCTGAGCCCCTCGGCATGGGGGGCGAGCATGCCGGCGGCCACGAAGCCGGCCGCCTCGCTGCGCCGGCGGCTGAGCACCTTCACCGCCAGACCCCGACGGGCACATTGATGGGCGACGGCCAGGCCGATCAGGCCACCGCCGAGGATCAGGAGTGGGTCGCTGGCCGCTGCCGGCATGGCTGGGCGGGGAGATCGCACAGCTATCTAGTGTTCCAGCCGGCGGCACAACCAGGGCAGGCTCAGGCCCTGCAGGCTGAGGTTGAGGAACACCACCACGAAGATCAGTCCCTCCACCAGCTCCTCCAGCCGGGGCAGCTCGGCGGCGGGGATGCCGGGCAGGGAGGGCAGGGCCTGGGTCACGGTGTAGCCCAGGGCGATCGGCACCGCCCCGCGCAGTCCGCACCAGGCGATCAACACGCCTGCCTGCCAGTCGAAGGGCGACCAGGGCTGAAACACCCACACGCTCAATGGCCGGGCCAGCAGCATCAGTCCGAGGGCCACCAGCGCTCCGGGCAGGGCGGCGCCGGGGAGGCTGCTGGCATCGATCAGCACACCGAACAGTAGAAACACCGTGATCTGCATGGTGGTGTTGAAGGGCTCCAGGCTGTGCTCGAGCAGTTCCGGCGTGATCAGCTTGTTCTCGTAGATGTTGTTGGCCAGAAACAGACCCGTCACGTAGGTGGCGATGAAGCCGGAGCCCTCCAGCAGGGTGGCGAAGCCGTAGGAAGCCAGGGCGATGGAGATGCCCACCACCAGGATCTGGTCCTTGCTGGTGATCAGGTGATTCAGCGCGTACTGGGCCAGATAGGTGAGAATCAGGCCCACCAGAATGCCGCTGCCCACGCTCTTGATAAAGCCCTGGAGCTGATCCAGCAGGGCTCCACCTTCGCTGCCCCCCTGGCCGGTGAGCCCCACGATCAGAAACAGGAACAGGATCGCCGCGGGATCGTTCACCGACGATTCGAACTCCAGCAGTGAGCGCACCCGCACCGGAATGCGGTCCTGCACCGCCCGCAGCACGCTGAGGGTGGCGCCGGCGTCGGTGGAGCCGAGGCAGGCTGCCACCAGCAGCGCCACGCTCAGGGGCATGGGTTGGCCCAGACCATGGAACACCGCCCAGATCAGGCCTCCGAGCAGCAGCGACGACACGGCCACTCCGCCCACCGCCAGCAGCACGCCGTAGCCCAGGAAGCCCCGGATGTGCTGGGTGTCGGAGTTGAGCCCGGCCACGAACAGCAGCATGCTCAGGGTCACGGTGTGCAGGGCCTCCACCGCCTGCACCGTCAGCAGTCCGGCGCTGGGCTGGATGGCGACCCCCAGCACCAGGATGCCGAGGATGGCAGGCACCCGCAGCTGCAGGGCCAGCCGGCTGGCCACCAGGGTGGCCAGGTAGGTCACGGCGATGGCGGCGAGCAGGCCATGCAGCGGAATCTGCAGGCCGGTGGCTATGGGCCCGGTTGCGGTCATGGGTGGTGGCCAGGGGTGGGGGTTGGGGGCAGCGGCTTGGGCAGCGCGGCGAACCAGTGGAACAGGAACGGGGAGAGCAGCAGCAGGCAGACCAGGTTGGGCAGCACCACCAGGGCCTCCAGCAGTTCGGCCACCTGCCACAGTCCATCGCCGCCGCCGGGGGCCAGCAGCACCAGGGCGCCGCACCAGCAGCCGCGGAACAGTGGCCGCCAGCGCAGGCCTGTAAGAAACACCAGACAGCGCTCCGCCACGACGCTGGCGGTGAGGATGGTGCTGAAGGCGAACAGCACCAGCGCCAGGTGGCTGATCCAGAGTGAGCCGGGTCGTGCCCAGGTCATGGCGGCGTTCACCACGCTGAACGGATCGCCGCCGCTGCGGTAGGCGCCGCTGGCGATCACCAGCAGGCCGATTGCGCTGCAGACGGCGGTGTCCACCAGGTTTCCCAGCATGGCCACCGTGCCCTGGCGGAGCGGATCGGCGGGCCAGGCGGTGGCCTGCACGATGGCGGCGCTGCCGGTGCCGGCCTCATTGGAGAACACCGCCAGGCGCACGGCGGCACTCACCGTCACCGCCACGCTGCCGCCGGCGATGGCGCTGGGGGCGAGGGCTCCGTCCAGCACCTGTACGAGCACCTGCTTCAGCTGGTCGAGGTGGTCGAGCAGCAGCACCGCCATGGCCAGGCCGTAGCCCAGCACCATCAGCGGCACCAGCACCACGGCCACGCGGGCGACGCGTTTCAGTCCGCCACTGATCACCGCCGCTGTGGCCAGGGCCACCACCAGGCCGGTAAGCAGGGGCGGACTGCCCAGGTCGAGGGCCATCACCCGGGCCAGCTGGCGCACCTGCAGGCCGTTAGAGGAACCGAAGGCGGAGACCACGGTCATCGCTGCGAACACCGTCGCCAGCCAACGCCAGCGCCGGTGCAGGCCGCGGCGGATGGTGAGCATCGGCCCCGCCAGCACGCTGCCATCGGCCAGGGGGCGGCGGAACTGGACGGCCAGAACCGTCTCCGCAAACTTGAGGGCCATGCCCACCAGCGACACCGCCCACAGCCAGGCCAGCACCCCGGGCCCGCCCAGGCTGATCCCCAGGGCCACGCCGGTGATGTTGCCGATCCCCACGGTGCCGCCCAGGGTCACCAGAAAGGCGCTCCAGCTGTCCAGCTCGCCCTCTGCAGCCCCAGGGGCGGGGCCGGGGTGGCGCAGGGCCCACCAGAGCTGGTGCAGGCCGAAGGGAATCAGCCGCCAGGGCGCGAAGTTGAGCCCCAGGCAGAGGAACACCGCCACGAAGCACACCCAGTCCACCAGGAGGTCCCAGACGAACTGGTGGATCGTTGCAACCAGTTCCATAGGATCGGCCCTGATTGGCAGGCGATGGGCTCATGGTGGCTGATGGGACGGCACACGCTGAAGCAACCGGACCCTGGGAGGCCGTGATCGGCCTGGAAACCCACGTGCAGCTCGGCACAGCCAGCAAGATCTTCACGGCCGCCTCCACCAACTTCGGCGACGACCCCAACACCCACATTGACCCGGTCGTGCTGGGCCTGCCGGGCACGCTGCCGGTGCTCAATGCCAAGGTGCTGGAGTATGCGGTGAAGGCGTCCCTGGCGCTCAATCTGCAGGTGGCCGAGCACAGCAAGTTTGACCGCAAGCAGTATTTCTATCCCGATCTGCCGAAGAACTACCAGATCTCCCAGTTCGATCAGCCGATCGCCGAAAACGGCTGGATCGAGGTGGAAGTGGCCGAGAAGGGCAAGGACACCTACCTGAAGACGATCGGCATCGAACGGCTCCACATGGAGGAAGACGCCGGCAAGCTCGTGCACGCCGGCAGCGACCGTCTGGCGGGCAGCACCCACTCATTGGTGGATTACAACCGCGCCGGTGTGGCGCTGGCCGAGATCGTCAGCAAGCCCGATCTGCGCACCGGCCGGGAGGCGGCGGAGTACGCCTCCGAGATCCGCCGGATCATGCGCTATCTAGGCGTCAGCGACGGCAACATGCAGGAAGGTTCGCTGCGCTGCGACGTCAACATCTCCGTGCGCCGCGGGCCCGATGAACCGTTCGGCGTGAAGGTGGAGATCAAGAACATGAACTCCTTCTCCGCCATTCAGAAAGCCTGCGATTACGAGATCGCGCGCCAGATCAAGGCGATCGAGGCCGGTGAGCCGATCCACCAGGAAACGCGGCTGTGGGATGAGAGCAAGCAGCTCACCAAGAGCATGCGCAGCAAGGAGGGCAGCAGCGACTACCGCTACTTCCCCGAGCCCGATCTCGGCCCGATTGAGGTCACTCCGGCGCGGCGCGAGGCCTGGCGGGCCGAACTGCCCGAGCTGCCGGCCGCCAAGCGTCACCGCTACGCCGAGCAGCTGGGGCTGTCGATCTACGACGCCCGCGTGCTGACCGAAGAGCGGGGCATGGCCGAATACTTCGAAGCGGCGGTGGCGGCCGGCGCCGATCCCAAAGGCGTGGCCAACTGGGTCACCGGCGATATCGCCGCCTATGTGAATGCCAACCGCCTCTCGCTGGCGGAGCTGCCGCTCAAGCCGGAGCAGCTGGCTGAGATGGTTCAGCTGATCGAATCCGGGGTGATCAGCGGCAAGATCGCCAAGGAACTGTTGCCGGAGCTGCTGGAGAAGGGCGGCTCCACCAAGGCGATCGTGGCCGAACGGGGCCTCGGCATGATCAGTGACCCGGCGGCGATCACGGCGATCGTGGAGGAGCTGCTGGCGGCCCATCCCGAGGAAGTGGCTGCCTTCCGCGGCGGCAAGAACAAGCTGCAGGGCTTCTTCGTGGGGCAGCTGATGAAGCGCACCGGCGGCAAGGCCGACCCCAAACTCGCCAACCAGATCCTGATCGCCAAGCTGAACGGCTGAGGTCCGAGCCTGAAACCTCGCTGAGTGTTTCTGGCCTGGACACTCCCTGGGTCCACCGCCAGAGGGGGAGAGTCTTCTGGGTCGCTTGGGCTGCTTGGCGCTGAGCCTTGAGCCTTGCTGGGCCTGCTGTCCTGCTGTCCTGCTGTCCTGCTGTCCTGCTGTCCTGCTGAGCCGCTGAGCCGCTGGAGTTGGGGTCCAACGGCTCTTCTTGCCGCACCGCCAGTCGCGTCGGCTGTTCCTTCAGGCGTGCTGAGCGCTGGTGGCTGATGGAGCCGCCGGCCAGGTGCCGTGGCGTGCCACCTCCGGTAGTAGGGCCTCCCCCGCCACGACGCTGAATCACAGCTCGCCTCCCCTCTTGCTGGCTCGCCATGGTCCGGCTTGAAGCAACGCATGAGGAAAGACTTTGTAAAACCTGAGAAGACCGTGTATGTTTGGTGTCGATTGGCACAGTCTTCCGGCCATTGCCCGACTGCAGCCCTCCTCGGGCGGCCCATGTCCTGAAAAAACCATGAGAGCGGGTCTCTCTGTTCACGCCTGAAGGCCAGCCGTCGACTCCACGGCGTTTCCGCCCTCAGGGGTGCAGCACCCGCCTGTCCTTTCACGAAAAGCATCATCTGATTCGTCATGCCTGCAGCTTCCGACATTCGTGCCAGCCACGATCAGCATTTCCGTAACTGGATCACCAACCCCGACACGCTGACCACTGCTCGCCCATCAGGCAACAGCATTACCGCAGGGATTCCTTGGGTTCACGTCGATTTTGACGGCCACGTAACCGGGCCGACTGAAACCACAACCGTGTCTCGCTATCAGGCAACAAACAGCAACTACACGCTGGATCAGCGTCGCCAGGTGCTTGAGGCCCTCGACAGCGCTTACGCTCCGTTCAACGTCAGGTTCACGACGGATCCCAATCCATTCCCCGGCGCCGGACCCTATGCCGGGAGGCTGCTGGTCGGGGGAACCATGACCAGAAACGGCCTTGGCCTTTTTGGCGTGCCTGGAATTGCCCGGTCAAACTCATTCAGAAGCGCAATCAGCAACCCTATCGCCGCCGTTCAGTGGAACACTAACCCAAGCACCCCGACTATCCAGCCGCTTTCTGTTGCCACGGTTGGGTTCTTTTCTGTTCACGAAATCGGCCACACGCTTGACTTTCGGCACAAAGGCCTGCTGGCTTCCAGCACGCAAGCAGCCGAGGAGTATTACGACGGGCACCTAACGGCGGCTGGTAATCGCTGGGTTCCATACATGGGGAAAGCCCCAGTCGGCGTGAATGTGTTTCCGCAGTGGAGCCAGGGCAGCTATTTCAGAAACGGTCGCGCCGCTTCAAACTCTGTCGATGAAGTGGCAGCCCTGACGGCCCGACTCGGCGCAAGGCCTGATGATTTCGCGGACACGATCACCGGCGCCTTGCCCACTCGCAGTGTGGGTGACGGTCGGTTTGTGTCTGGCACCATCGGCACCAGAAATGACGTGGACATTTTTAGGTTCCAATGGAACGGCGGGCCGCTCAGTCTTCGGGTTGATCCCGCTGGTGCTGTCGCTTCTTCCCCTCAAACGCAGATTGCCTTCGGCGCGACCGACGACGTAAGCGGCCTCAACTTACAGATGGACATTCTCAGGAGCAACGGCACCGTGGCGTTCACGTCATCGCCAACCAACAGCAAAGGCGCGGCGTTTACTGATCTAAACCTATCGGCTGGTACGTATTTTGTCCGCGTGGATGGTGTGGGGGAGGGCAGCTTTGCCGGCCCCAACAGCACGGGCTTCGATGACTACGGATCTCTCGGTGGTTACATGCTGAGCGGACTGCTGTAATGAACGCCCGCCTCGCCCTCCAGGCCATCGCTCAGCGTGCCTTAGCGCAACGTGATGCCGACCGCCTGCGGGTTGCCCAGGAACTTGATGCTGCTGACGAACTCAACCACGATGGCCTGAAGCTCATCGTCCTGATCGCCAAGCTGAACGGCTGAGGTCCGAGCCTGAAGCCTCGCTGGGCCTGCTGTCCTGCTGAGCCTCCGGAGTTGGATCCAACGGCTCTTCTAGCCGCACAGCCAGTTGCGTCGGCTGTTCCTTCAGGCGTGCTGAGCGCTGGTGGCTGATGGAGTCGTCGCTCAGGTGCCGCGGCGTGCCACCGCCGGTAGGAGGGCCTCCCGCGCCACGACGCTGAGTCACAGCTCGCCTCCCCTCTGGCTGGCTCGCCATGGTCCGGCCTGAGGCAACGCATGATGAAAGGGTTTGGAAAGTCTGAGAAAACCATGTATGTTTCCTGGCGATTGGCCCACTCTTGCGGTCATTGCCCAACTGCAGCCCTCCTCGGGCGGCCCATGTCCTGAAAGATCCATGAAAGTGGGTCTCTCGGTTCACGCCTGAAGGCCAGCCGTCGACTCCACGGCGTTTCCGCCCTCTGGGGAGCAGCACCCGCCGGCCCTTTCACGAATCACCGCAGCGAACCCCACGTGACCACCGCTCGCCCCGGCCTCCCCGGCCTCCCCACCCCGTTTCCCAGCCCAACGGGGCAGCCGGTTGCCGTCAGCGCCGTTCTGGATGGCGCCGCGTCGTGTCTATTCGTGGTGTTCGCGATCAGCTCCCTCACGCTGTTCCTGCCGCTCGATCCCACCAATCCCACCTGGCAGCTGCGAGTGGTCGGCGGTGTGATCCAGGCCGCTCCCCTGGCTCTGGTGGGCTTTCTGCTGCTGCATGGGGCGGCCCATCTCGATCCGGAGCGCTCCCGCTACACGTTGCGATTAGCCACGGCGCGGCAGCGGGCCCTGGCGGCGGCGTTGGGTTTCGTCCTGCTGGTCCCCCTGCAGGCCACCGCTCTCTGGACACTGTTCACCGCAGACGCTGATCAGCTCGCCCAGCGCAGGGCCAGCACCGAAGCCACGTTCGTGGCCCTGCGCAGCGCTGTCGGTGAGGCCACCACGCCCCAGGAGCTGCAGCGGGAGATGCGGGTGCTGCGCGGCCCGGCCATCAACGATCAGCAGCTCGATCAGCCGATCGCGGCCCTACGCACCCAGACCCTGCGCAAGCTTGACCGCACCCAGGCGGTGATGGAGCAGCAATTGCGTGGCCCCGATCAGAAGGGGATCATCGACCTGGTGCAGAACGGCATCCGGATCGGCGTGTCCGGGTTGGCCTTTGCCTTTGCCTTCGCGCTAGGGGCGCTCCAGTGCCGTCCTGCGAGTGCGCGGCGGTTCCGAAGCGCCATGGGTGTCTTTTCCCGGCCGCGTTCGCGTGACCTCGTGCCGTCTCGCGTGCCGGCCTCCTCCGTCACCACCCGGCGTTAAGCGCTTCCAACCTGCCGCCGCTCCAGCCAGTTTTCAAAGGCGAGCAAGGGCTTAGCGCCTTTCGCCCGTCGCCTCCAGTCCGAGCGCCCGCCCCAGCTGGCTCGCCAGACTTTCGGCCCCTTGGCGGTTGTCGATCAGCACATCGGCAAGCGAGCGCTTGTGCTCCAGCGGCCACTGGGCCGCGATCCTGGCGTCGGCGTCGGCAGCCGTGATGCCATCGCGCGCCAGCAGACGTGCCCGTTGTTCGGCTGGTTCACAGTCCACCAACCAGATTTCCGAGCAAACCGACTCCAGGCCGGCCTCGAACAGGAGAGGGATCATCAACACCACCGCCGGTTCCTGGGCAAGGCCCGCCAGCTCCTGGGTAAAGCGCTGGCGCACCAGCGGGTGCACCAATCCTTCCAGCCAACGGCGCTCCACTGGATCGCTGAACACCAGCCGACCGAGAGCCCGCCGATCGAGCGTCTCAGCGGGATCTGCTGCGGCACCTTCAGCACCTTCGGCACTGCCGTCTTCGCCCTGCCGCGGCACCAGCACCTGGGTGCCGAAGCGTGCCACCACGGCTTGGCTGCCGGCGGTTCCGGGAGCGAGCGCCTCCCTAGCGAAGAGGTCAGCATCAAGCACCGGCAATGCGAAGCGGGCCTGCAGCAACTGGGCCACGGTGCTCTTGCCCGTGGCGATGCCGCCGGTGAGGCCGATGCGGCGCTGGTGTGTGGCCATCAGGCTGGCCTCAAGTCGCAGGGTGACGTTGGAGCGCTGGTCTCCCGCCGGCCCTCAACGGCTCGCTTCGGGCGGGATACTCGAGCAGTCAGCTGACGCGGCATGAGTTTGAAGAGTTGAACGGTGAACACACCGGCATCCTGTTGGGGGATAGCCATCTTTCCAGCGAGGCTGTTGACCGGCCAGCCAATCCTTGCGCATTTGCGTCATCAGGTGAATTGACTGTTTCGATCGTTGAGTGCGCAGTGATGAGCTCAGTGCTGAACTGCTCGATCAGAGAGTCCTTGGTCGACAGTATTTCCTTTCGGGAAAGAGCCCGGCGCCGGCACATCGCGCTTGAGCGCAGTTTCGAGGGGAGAACTCTAAACCCAGTCACAATCAGATGTCAACAGCGTTCGTTTTCGTTCAACCGCCACCTGAAAACAATCTCAGATCACCCGCTTTTGCTGCCGAAGAAATAATATGGCTGCGGAAATAGCTAGCGCCAAAAGCCAATCAAGTTCATGCCAGTTCATGCCGGCCAGGGTGTGGCTGCAGGCTTTTCATCATGTGCTCAAGTGGTTTGGCCAGGCCACACGCCCTCGGCTGGCTGCCTCCCGCCCCCGAAGATGGCAACAGCTCCAACAGGCGCCCCATGACCCGCATCCCCGCCCACTGGCAGCCCTTGCCTGGCGGTCTCACCGCCCCCAGCGGCTTCCTGGCGGCCGGCAGCACCGCCGGGCTGAAGGCCTCCGGCAAGCCCGATCTCTCCCTGCTGCTGGCACCGGCGGGGGCGGTATGCGCCGGCACCTTCACCACCAACCGGGTGCGCGCCGCCTGTGTGGATCTCTGTGAGCAGCGGCTGGCGGCCAGTGGCGGCCGGGCCCGCGCCGTGCTCACCAATTCAGGCCAGGCCAACGCCTGCACCGGCACGCGCGGCCTGGCCGACAGCCTCACCGCCACCGCCGCCCTCGCAGCCCGGCTGGAGCTGGCCCCGGAGCAGGTGCTGATCTGCTCCACCGGGGTGATCGGCGTGCCGATCCCGATGGATACATTGATCGCGGGCCTCGATCCCCTCGTGGCGGCCCTCAGCCCCGAGGGGGGCGCTGCCGCCGCCACGGCGATCCTCACCACCGATCTGGTCGACAAGCAGATCGCCCTGGAGGCCAACCTGGGCGGGCGGCGCGTGCGCCTCGGCGGCATGGCCAAAGGCTCGGGGATGATCCACCCCGCCATGGCCACCATGCTGGGCTATCTCAGCTGCGATGCCGGCGTGCCGGCGGAGCTGTGGCGGGGCATGGTGCAGCGGGCGGTCGACCGCTCCTTCAACGCGATCACGGTGGACGGCGACACCAGCACCAACGACACGTACCTGGCCTTTGCCGCCGGTGAACCCCTGAGCCCCGAGCACTACGAGGCGCTGGAGGCCGGCCTCACGGCGGTGTCGCAGCACCTGGCCCGGGCGATCGCCCGCGACGGCGAAGGCGCCAGCTGCCTGATCGAGGTGCAGGTGGAAGGGGCCGCCAGCGAGGCCGGCGCCCGCGCCATCGCCCGCACCATCTGCGGCTCCTCGCTGGTGAAGTGTGCCATCCACGGCCGTGATCCGAACTGGGGCCGCATCGTGGCGGCGGCGGGCCGCGCCGACGTGCCCTTCGATCCTGAGGCCGTGGCGCTCTGGCTGGGGGAGCATCAACTGATGGCCGCCGGCCAGCCCCTGCCTTTCGACCGCCCGGCCGCCTCCCGCTACATGGCCGATCGCGCCGCCGGCGCCTATCTCGATGACGACACCGTGGCCATCCGGCTGGTGGTGGGCGACGGCCCCGGCCAGGGCCTGGCCTGGGGCTGCGACCTTTCGGATCAATACGTGCGCATCAACGCCGACTACACCACCTGAATCCCGCTGGTACCAGCGGCTTGGGTGGGACTTTGCTCGCGTTTGATCGCTAGGGTCAGCGCACCGATTTCTGGCCCGATGGCGATTCAGCTGCGTGAATCCCGGATGCATGTCATCCGCTGGATTCTCACCACCGGCTGGCTGTTGATCATCGCCTCGCTGTTCTTCGACCCCTGGAGCTCCGCGCTCACCGAGCCGGGCCACCCCTGGAGCCCGCTGCGCCTGAGTGAGGCCTGCGTGCCGGTGCAGGACCGCTGCCTGGGTGAGCAGCCTTATCCGCTCGGAACCACCCTCTTCTGGGGGGCGGTGGTGCCGTCGGGAATCTTCATTTTGCTGGTGTTCGGCCATGAGCTGTGGCGCCGCATCTGCCCGCTCTCCTTCCTCTCCCAGATCCCCCGCGCCCTGGGCCTGCAGCGCCAGATCGCCAAGCTCAATCCCCGCACCGGCGAGCGGCGCCCCCAGCTGGCCAAGGTGCCCACCGATTCCTGGCTGGCCCGCCACTACTCGAGCGTGCAGTTCGGCTGGCTGTTCGCGGGCCTCTGCGGCCGCATCCTTTTCTTCAATGCGGATCGCCTGGTGCTGGCCGCCTGGCTGCTGGGCACGATCGCGGTGGCGATGGTGGTGGGTTGGCTGTACGGCGGCAAGGCCTGGTGCCAGTACTTCTGCCCGATGGCGCCGGTGCAGAGCGTGTTCTCCGCCCCCTCCGGGCTGCTGGGCAGCAAGGCGCACCTGAGCGAACAGCCGATCACCCAGTCGATGTGCCGCACCACGCTGCCCGATGGCAGTGAGCAGAGCGCCTGTGTGGCCTGCCAGCAGCCCTGTATCGACATCGACGCCGAGCGCATGTACTGGGCGCGGATCACTACGCCGGCCTTCGCCTTCGAGCGTTATGGCTACGTGGGGCTGGTGCTGGGCTACTTCCTCTACTACTACCTGTACGCCGGTAACTGGGAGTACTACTTCTCCGGGATCTGGGTCCGCCAGAGCGACCAGCTCGCCACCCTGCTCAGCCCCGGGCTGTTCCTGTTCGGCCAGGCCATCCCCATCCCCCGCCTGGTGGCGGTGCCCCTGGTGCTGGGGCTGTTCACCTGGCTGGGGGTGGTGGTGGGGCGCTGGATCGAAGCCGGTGCGCGCTCCCGCGAACGGCGCCTTGCCGCCCGCAGCGGTGCCATGCCGCTGCCGCCGGAGCAGCTCCGCCATCGCATCTTTGTGGTGGCCACCTTCCTGGTGTTCAACTTCTTTTTTCTGTTTGCGGGTCGGCCGCTGCTGCGGCTGCTGCCGCCCTGGGTGCAATACCTCTTCGACGGCGCCCTGGTGGCCTTCAGCACGCTGTGGGTGTACAAGGCCTGGCGCCGCAACCCCGAGATCTACAGCCGCGAGAATCTGGCCAGCCGCTTCCGCAAGCAACTGGAGCGCCTCCAGCTCGATGTGGGCCGCTTCCTCGATGGCCGCACCCTCGGCGACCTCAACGCCCACGAGGTGTATGTGCTGGCCAAGGTGCTGCCGGGCTTCAGTAGCGAGAAACGCCACGAGGCCTACAAGGGCGTGGTGCGTGAGGCGCTTGAGGAGGGCTACGTGAGTGTGGCCACCAGCCTGGAGGTGCTGCAGCAGATGCGGCGCGAGCTCGGCATCTCCGATGAGGAGCACGAGCAGCTGCTCGAAGAGCTTGGGGTGGAGGATCCCACCCTGCTCGATCCCGCCAACCGCCGCAGCCTGGAGGATCAGGTGCGGCTCAGCGGCTACCGCAAGTCGCTCGATCGACTGATGCGGCTGCAGAGCCGTGCGCAGGAGCAGGGCGACACCAAGGCGATCCGCTCGCTGCGTCGCCGCTACGGCATCACCGCCGCGGAGGAGGAGGAGATTCTGGGCGGGCTGTCGCCGCAGGCCAGCGCCGCCCAGAAGGCCGAGGTGCTGCTGCAGCGCCTGCCGGAACTGATCGAGGCCTTCCGCGCCCTGCAGCAGCCTTCACTGCCGGAGGCGCCGGTGGTGCGCGCCCTGCTCAGCGGGCACATCCGCCACCGGGAGCAGCTGAGCTTGCGGGCGATCCTTTGGGCCCTGGCCACCCTGCAGCAGGATCCTGCCGTGCCTGCCTTGGTGGCGGATCTGCAGAGACTGTCGCCGTTGGTGCTGCTGGAGCTGCTGGAGCAGGAGCCGTGGCAGGAGCGCCTGCCGGCGGAGGTGCTGGCGGCACTCACCCAGCCGGGCACAGGCGCCAGCTGCTCGCTGGTGGTTCCCCTGCCTGTCACCCTGCACCACCTCGACACCCTGCTGCAGGACCGCAACCCGCTGATCCAGGCGTCCGCCCTGTTCCTGATCGCCCGGTTGGATGGCCCGAAGGGCCAGGCCCAGGCAGCGGCGCTGCGCGGTGGCGCGTCCGGCCCGCTGCTGGTCAGCACGGCCGAGCGCCTGCTGGCCCAGGGCGGTACGCCGCCCAGCCTCGAGGCCTGCCCTGAGCTCGAAAAGCGGGTGGTGCTGGCCACCTGCGAGGCGTTCCGCGGCCTCCACCTCGACACCATCAACGCCCTGGCGGAGGTCTCTGAGCTGCGCCATTACAGGGCCGGCGCCCTGATCACCGAAACCGGCGACACCTGCCGCGAACTGCTGCTGCTGATCGAAGGCGAAGCCCTGGTGCACTACCGCGATGGTGACCCCGGCGCTGATGGCCCAGGCACCCGGCAGGAGCGCTTCCGGCCGGGCCAGATGCTCGATGAGCTCGAGGTGCTCACCCACAGCGCCACCGAGAACACGATCACGGCGGCGCAGGAGGGCACGCGCCTGCTGGCGGTGCCGGTGGATGGCTTCGATGCCCTGCTCGATCGCGATCAGGACTTCGCCAAGCGCGTGCTCGAACTCGAAACGCGTCAGCTCCAGCGCTTCATGGGCACCCTGCCTGCTGCAGTGGCCGGCTGAGCGCCGTCACCCACCTGCGAGCACTGCGGCCGCTGGATCAGCCGAACACATTCAAGAAACGCTGGATGATCACCGCATTGCTGATGTCCACAAAGAAGCCCGACACCAGCGGCACCACGATGAACGCCCGCCGTGCCGCCCCATACTTCTGAGCCACCGCCGACATGTTCGCCATCGCCGTGGGTGTGGCCCCAAGCGAAATGCCGCCGAAACCGGCGCAGATCACGGCCGCTTCGTAATCGCGGCCCATCACACGGAACACCACGAACAGCGCGAACAGGAACGACAGCACGAACTGGGCGGTGAGGATGGCGATGATCGGGCCCGCCAGCGAGGCGATGGTCCACAGCTGCAGGCTCATCAGCGACATCGTCAGGAAGATGCCGAGGGCGATGTCGGACACGATGGCCAGGGATCGCGCCGGCGCCAGCTCGCGCACCTTCACCAACCGCGGCACGGTGTTGGTGAGAAAGATCGCCGCGAACAGGCAGCACACGAACAGGGGCAGATTGCTGCCCACGGCCTGCAATCCCTCGAAGAGCAGTTCACCCAGGCCCAGGCTCATGTTGAGCCAGAAGAGGGTCCGCAGCAGCGTGAAGTAGGTGACCCGTTCGAGCGCGTTGCTCTCGGCGGCGGCGTCTTCCACCACGCAGGGAGGGGGCTGGAGCTTGTTGCGCTGGATCAGCAGCCGGGCGATCGGCCCGCCCATCAGCGAGGCGAGCACCAGGCCGAAGGTGGCGCAGGCCACGCCGATTTCCAACGCATTGCTGATGCCGTGCGTTTCCGCGAAACGCGGCGCCCAGGCGATGGCGGTGCCGTGGCCGCCCAGCAGTGATACCGAACCGCCCAGCACTCCCACCAGGGGATTCAGGCCCAGCACTGTGGCTACGCCGATGCCGGTGAGGTTCTGCAGCAGCATGAACACCACCGTGGTGGCGATCAGGATCAGCAGGGGTCGCCCGCCGGAGAGCAGGGTGCGGATGTCAGCGTTGAGGCCGATCGCCGCAAAGAAGTAGAGCAGCAGAAAATCACGGGTGAGCAGGTTGAAACCGATCTCCAGCCCGGAAATGGCATGAACCACCGCCAGCAGCACACACACCAGCAGGCCACTGGTCACAGGCTCGGGAATGTTGAACTCCCTCAGAAAGGCCACCTTCCGGTTCAACCAGCGGCCGACCGCCAGCACCACGATGGCGATGTTGAACGTGGCGAAGCTCTCGAATTGCATGGCGGGTGGGGATCAGGGCAGGCGTGGCTCAGACCGGCCGTCGCCTCAGTCGCATCCCTGCACGGAGATCCGGTAACTGAAACCCACGGCTGCGGGCCTGGTGCTGGAGCCCACCCGGAAGTTCATCAGGTTGGTGCGCTTGCCCGGCACCGCCTGAAACGGGCCGAACTTCCGGCCGGTACCCGGTTCAAAGGTGGGGGTTTCATTCACCACCTGCAGGCTGGTGCCATCGGTGAAGCGCATGAAGGCGGCCACTGGGAAGGTGGCTCGCTCGGTCGAGGCCGACGTGAAGAAGAACTGATAGCTACGGAAGGGCCGGTCCACGATGAAATCGGTGTTCCAGTTGGTGCGGCCCAGCAGCCGGTCGGGGCCGATCCGCTTGGCCACCACCGGGTCGCCGCTGCCGCCGAGCGGCATCAGAAAGCGGCAGCTGGCCTCGGCGCTGGAGGTGCTGGCGGAGGCCACCATCAAGGCGGTGAGCAGGATCGGTGGGATCAGGCGCATCGAAACCATGGGAGAGCTCGCATCCAGGCAGCAGCATGGCAGTCTGCTGGAGATGCTCAGCTCCCCGCACCTGAAGCGAGGAACCCGTGAAGCGAGGGGAACCAGGAGCGAGGGCCACCTGCACAGGGGAGCGCCTAGATCGTGAGGCTCGTGACAGAGCCTGCGGCAAGACTCTTCAGCGAAGAGGCTCAGTGCAGACGTTCAGCGCGGAGCTTCAACGCAGAGGCTCCACCCTTACTCGTCTCCGCCCCTACTCATCGCCTGCGGGTGTGAGAGCGATCGCCTCCTGCTGCTGGCGTTCCGTATGGAGCCAGAGGGCAATCATGCCCGCGATCGGGATGGCCAGAAACACCCCCAGCAGACCAGCAACCCGCTGACCGATGAAGAGCGAGAGAAAGAGCAGCACCGGATTGAGCTCCATCGCCCTGCCCATCACCCTGGGGCGCACGATGTTGTCCTGAATCTGGCCGAGCAGCAGCGAAGCGATCAAGGCACGCAGGCCGATCTCTCCTCCCTGGGAGGCAAAGACCATCACCGAGACCAGCACGATGCCGAGGGTGGCACCGATGCCGGGGATCACATCCAGAACCCCCACGATCACCGCCAGGATCAGGCTGTACTTCACACCCAGCAGGGGAAAAACCACAGCCGTCGAGACGGTCAGAAACACCATCAGCAGCAGCTGGCCACGAATGAACCCCAGCACGCTCTGCAGAAAGGTGTGGGCAAAACGATCCCGGTGGGCTTCCGGAATCAGCCGCAGAAACCCTTTCCAGAGCTTCTCCCCATCGATCAACATGTAGAGGCTGATCACCGCACCGAAAATCCCGGTGAACACACCGGAAAACACGGTCTGCAGCAACCCCAGCCCCGTCAGCAATCCCTCCTGCAGCAGGGAGGTGATTCTCTCGAATCCATAGGCTTCGAGGTAGCCGTGCAGAGGCGTGAGATCCTGCTGCTTCATCCTGCTCTGCAGATCCAGCACCAGGCCCTGGCCCTGGTTCAGCACCTGCAGGCCAATGCCGGTGACGAAACCGATCAGCAGGAGCAGGGCGCTGAGAGAAACGATGGCAATCGCCCATCCCCGTGGCAGATAGCGGCTCAGCCAGGTCACCGGGATGTTGAGCAGCGCCGCCACGATGGCGGCAGCGGTGAACACCGCAATCGTGCCTGAGAAGTAGTCGAAGATCAGCACCGTGACGCCAACGCAGGCCACCAGCAGGAGATACCGCACGAGATTCGTGGTGCTGATCATTGGTGGCTCTCTGCCCTGGAGGCGAACAGGTTCAGGCCCAGGGCTTCCGAGAGAAAACGGGCCGTGAGCTGGCCGCGCACGCTGTTGCCCGCCTCATCGAGCGGTGGCGCGTAGGTGGCCAGGCCCCCCTTGCCCGGTGCCACCGTGATCATGCCGCCGGCCACGCCGCTCTTGCCGGGCAGGCCGGTGGCGTAGAGCCAGTCGCCGGAGGTTTCGTACAGCCCGGCGGTGACCATCACCGCCAGCACGTGCTGGCAGTGGATGGCATCGATCACCTGCTCCCCTGTGATCGGCTGGCGCCCGCCGTTGGCCAGCGTGGCCGCCATCACGGCCAGGTCGGCACTGGTGACCCGCAGCGAGCATTGACGGGTGTAGAGATCGGTGGCCTCTTCCGGATCCCACCAGAGGCGCTGCTGAGCGCTCAGCAGGCTGGCGATGCCGGTATTGCGGCGGTTGGTGGCCAGCTCGGAGCTGTACACCTCTTCATCCACCTCCAGTGGCCGGCCGGCGAAGCGGGAGAAGCCGGCCTCGATGAAGGCCCACTTCTCCTCGGGCGTGGTGCCTGGCGCCAGGCTGGTGGCGGCGATGGCGCCGGCATTCACCATCGGATTGGAGAGCCCTTCGCTGCTCCGCTCCACCGCCAGCACCGAATTGAAGGGCAGGCCGGTGCTGTTCACCCCCAGTTTTTCGCGGGCTTCGTCTTCACCGATCGCCTGGCAGATGAGCGCGAACTGAAACGGCTTCGAGATGCTCTGGATGCTGAAGGAGGCGTGGGAATCGCCCGCTTCGATCAGCTGCCCGCCGCAACCGGCTACGCAGATGCCGAACTGCTCGGCATTGGCGGCGGCCAGGGCGGGGATGTAATCGGCCACCTTGCCCTCTCGCACCGGCGCAAAGCGCTGATGCGCCTCCAGCACCAGTGCCTCCACCACCTCGGCGGAGGGCAGGTGGCCGGTGGAGATCCACTCGGAAACGGTGTGCATGGGTGAACGGCTGGTGGTGGGGCGGTGGCGACTGGCGCGTTAGGCCGCGTCCTGGTTCTGCTCCCAGACGAAGCTGGGCAGCCGGTGCAGGGCTTCCCGCTGGGCGCTGCTCCAGGTGTCGATCATGGCGGCCAGTTCCGGCGCCTCCGCCTCGAAGGTGACGCGATGGGCCACCGAGTGCTTGTTGCGGGGCACGATCGCCAGCTCAAATGGCGGGCCAACGGTGAGGTTGGAGCGGTGGGTGAGTACTTCCGAGATCAGGCAGAGCCGGGCGGCATCCTCCAGCGACAGATTGGTGGAGCCCACATTGTCGAGTGGCGGCTTGCCATACTTCGATTCACCGATCTGGAGATAGGGGGTCTGCGGCGTGGCCATCACCGCATTCCCCTGGGGGTACACCATGAACAGGCCGTGGGGTTCGGTGCCGATCTGCCCGCCCAGGATGAAGGTGGCCTCGGCGCTGGTGCCCGCCTGCTGCAGAGCGCCGCGGTGCTTCTCCTGCACCGCCACGCTCACCGCGCCGATGTAGGTGGCCGCTTCGAACAGGTAGTGGCAGGAACGGAGGTCCTCGCCAGCGCTGGCTTGGCTAGCGATCTCCTGGTCAAGGTCGCGCTGGATGTGGTTCACCACCGCCTGAGTGGTGGCGAGATTGCCGGCGGCCAGCAGCACGAACAGCCGATCGGAGGCCGGCTGAAACACATACATCTTGCTGTAGCTGGAAATATAATCAACTCCGGCATTTGTGCGGGAATCAGAAGCAAAAACCAACCCTTTCTCCAGCCAGTAACCGATGCAATAGGTCACCTTGAATGGTCTGCAAGAGCAGCAAAACCCTAGCGTCGAGGGAGATGTGAGCCCCGGGACATCGCCAAGATTCCGCAGCTGTGCTCAGCGATCCGCCCAGCCCACGGTTTGGCACCCAAACGGTCACCTGCCGGCCAGCCGTGGCGGCTCCGCACAGGCACGGGCAGGATGGAGGCCTTCCAACCGTGACCAATGACCCAGGCCGGTGCGCGTCGCAGGTCAAAGCGTCCCGCCAGGGGCGCCGACGCCGATTCCGCCGGCCGCTCCGGCGCACGAACCCCCGGCGCCCGCCCGCCGGCCCAGCCCCCTATTCCCGGCTGGACGCTGGCGCTGGTGGCGGGAGTTGCCTTCGGGCTCGGCTACGGCCTCACCGGGCGCCTGCTCGATCTCCGTCCCGATGGCACGGCCCGCCTCGGTGAGGGTTTTGAGGTGAGGCCCACCCCTGGCACCAGCCTGGAGAGCCTGCGCATGCGCTTCGGCACCCCAAGCGAGGCGGTCGAAGACCTGGGCCTGCTGGAGCAGGAGCAGCGCCGCCGCGAGGAACAGGAGAAGCGCGAGGCTGCGGCCCGGGCCACCCCGGCGCCCGCCGACCCGAAGGCCAGCACCCGCGAGGAGCCGGTGCCGGAAGCGCCGCTGTTGCCTGCCGAGCCGCCACCTCCTTCTGATTCGGTGATCATGCCCAGTGAGCCGCCGGCGGCGGCGGATCCCAACGGCACAACGCCCTGATCTGCCACAGTTTCGCCAACCAACGGCCCCCGCATGAGCGCGCCCCAATCCATCGTTCAGGCCGCCATCAACAGGTTGGGTGCCCGGCTTGGCAGCAGCCTGGTGGAAACCGCCGCAGCCCTGGCGGTGCTTGCCCAGGAGGCGCCCGAGCGGCTGCGCCAGGAATGGAGCCTCTTCCTGGAAGAGGTGGAGGCGGAGGCGGAGCGGCTGGAAACCGATCCGGCGGCTGGGTCGGCGTCGGCATCAGGCGCTGCTTCCGGCGCCATGGACGCGCAGTCGGTGGCCACTGCCGCCTGGGGCACGCCTCAGGAGCAGATCGATGCCCTGCGGGCCCAGGTGGCGCGCCTGTCGCGCCGCCTTGAGGACCGGCCCTGATGGGGCGCCTGCTGCAAGGGTGGCGGGGCCTGTCCCGTTCGTTGCGCATCTGGCGCGGCGTGCTGCAGCTGTTGGCCGGGCTGTGGCTGGATGGCCGGGCCTGGTCGTACCGGGGTAAGGGACCGCCGAGCGCGGAGCATCGGGCTGTGCGTCAGCGCCAGCGTGCCCGCTGGCTCACCAACGAGCTGCTGAGCCTGGGATCGGCCTTCATCAAGTTGGGCCAGCTGCTCTCGGCTCGCCCCGATGTGCTGCCCGCCGGCTGGGTGGAGGAGTTGGCGCACCTGCAAGACCGGGTGCCCGCTTTCCCCTTCGCCACCGTGCAGCGGCTGCTGGAGGAGGAACTGGGCGAGCGCTGCAACGAGATCATCGATCTGGCGGAGCTGCCGCTCGGCTCCGCCAGCCTGGCCCAGGTGCACCGCGCCAGCCTGCGCAGCGGTCGCCAGGTGGTGTTCAAGATCCAGCGGCCGGGGCTGGAGCGGCTGTTCCGGCTCGATCTGGAGGTGATGCAGCAGGTGGCGGCGGTGCTGCAGCGCCATCCCCGCTGGGGCCAAGGTCGCGATTGGGTCTCGATCGCTCAGGAATGCCGGCGCGTGTTACTGCGGGAACTCGACTTTCGCCTCGAAGCCGAACATGCCGCCCGCTTCCGCCAGCAGTTTCTGGATGATCCCGGCATCCGTATTCCGGCGGTGATCTGGGAACTGAGCACCCGCCGGGTGCTCTGCCTCGATTATCTTCCCGGCATCAAGATCAACGACCGCCCCGCGTTGGTTGAGGCGGGCATCGATCCTGCGGCGGTGGCGGAAAAGGGGGCGGCCAGTTATCTCCAGCAGCTGGTGCGTTTCGGCTTTTTCCACGCCGATCCCCATCCCGGCAACCTGGCGGTGGCCAGCGATGGCGCCCTCATCTATTACGACTTCGGCATGATGGGCCAGCTCTCCTCGCGCCTGCGCGGGCGGCTGGGCCGCATGGTGCGGGCCGCTGCCGCCCGCGACGCCGGCGCCCTCGTGGAAGAGATGCAGGGGGCGGGTGTGATCGCCGCCGGCATCGACGCCGGCCCGGTGCGGCGCCTGGTGCGGGTGATGCTCACCGAGGCGCTGACGCCGCCTTTCTCCGCCAATGTGCTGGAGAAGCTCTCCGGCGACCTCTACGACCTGGTGTATGGCCAGCCGTTCCGCCTGCCGGCGGAGCTGATCTTCGTGATGCGCGCCCTCTCCACCTTCGAAGGGGTCGGCCGCAGCCTCGACCCCACCTTTAGCCTGGTGGCCATTGCCCGCCCTTACCTCCTCCCCCTGATGACCTCCGGCGGCACTGGACCCAACGATTTCCTCGGCGAACTGGGCCGCCAGGCCGGCGAGCTCAGCAGCCGCGCGCTGGGTCTGCCCCGCCGCCTGGAAGACAGCCTTTCGCGTCTGGAGCAGGGAGATCTCCAGGTGCAGATGCGTGCCGGCGAAACCGACCGCATCCTGCGCCGCCTCGCCACCGCCCAGCAGGCGGCAGGTCAGTCGTTCTTGCTCGGAGGCCTGGCGGTGTCTGCGGCCTTGCTGGCCGCCAGCGCCAGGCCGGCCCTGGTGGCGGTGCCGTTGGTGGCGGCGTTGCCGGTGACGCTCAGCTGGCTGAAGCTGCAGGGCCGCCTGCGTCGCGATGGACGCCTGGAAAAACTTCCCGGCGCAGGCGGGTAGATGAACGGCGCAGCCGGTAACGAAGATATCGGTGAAGATGCTTCAATCGGCACCCTGCTTTCTTGATCGTTCGGAAGGATTTGGGGCTCAGCGACAGAGCCGCTGCTCCCCTGCTCGAAAGGTGGATCTACGTTCCAGTTGAGGTTGAGCCTGTTTGCCGCACTTCGTGTTTGCCGCACTTGGTGGACAGGTTCATCTTTGGAGAAGGCCGGTTTCAAGCGGGCATGCATGAGTCGGAAGGCCGTGCGTAGTCAGGCTCTTGCTTTCTGTCATGAAGTGATTAATTGTGCCTGGTGCAGGGCTCGTTGACACTCAACATGAACATCGTGTTCACGTCTTGTGTCTTAGGCAAGGCATTGCAATCTCGATGTGTGGACCCTGTCGCTCCAGCCGTTCTGTCGAATCCGATGAAGCGGAAGTCGTGGCACAGCCAGGGCGAGGCCGAACATCCGGCTGGATCGTCAAGACGATTCAGACGCCGTTCTCTCTCTGTTCGCGCTCAGCCCCGGCCGCGCGGGCCCCGGTCTTCAGCGCCGGCGTAGATCGCCTGGCTGCCCAGTTCGTCTTCGATGCGCAGCAGGCGGTTGTATTTCGCCACGCGCTCGCTGCGGCTGAGTGAACCGGTCTTGATCTGGCCGGCACGGGTGGCCACCGCCAGGTCGGCGATGGTGGTGTCTTCGGTTTCGCCGCTGCGGTGGCTGATCACGCTGGTGTAACCCGCCCGACCCGCCAGGTCGATCGCCTGCAGGGTTTCGGTGAGCGAACCGATCTGGTTCACCTTGATCAGGATCGAATTGGCGATGCCCTGCTCGATGCCCCGTTGCAGGCGGGTGGTGTTGGTCACGAACAGGTCGTCGCCCACCAGCTGCACGCGCCCGCCCAGTCGCTGGGTGAGCAGGGCCCAGCCCTCCCAGTCGTCTTCGGCGAGGCCATCTTCGATCGACACGATCGGATAGCGGCTCACCAGCTTTTCGAGCTGATCCACCATCTCGGCGGCGCTGTAGCTGCCGCCGCCGAAGGCATAGAGCCCGTTCTTGTAGAACTCCGTGCTGGCCACATCCAGGGCCAGGGAAATCTGCTCACCCGGCTTGTAGCCGGCCTTCTCGATCGCCTGCACCAGCAGGGCGCCGGCGGCGTCGTTGCTTTCCAGATCCGGCGCGAAGCCACCTTCGTCGCCCACCGCCGTGGACAGCCCCTGGGCGCTCAGCAGGCCCTTGAGCGTGTGGAACACCTCAGCACCCATGCGCAGCGCCTCGCGGAAGCTGGGGGCACCGTGCGGCACCAGCATGAATTCCTGGAAATCCATGTTGTTGGCGGCGTGGGCACCGCCGTTGATCACGTTCATCAGCGGCACCGGCAGCAGCGTGGCCATCGGGCCACCCAGGTAGCGGTAAAGCGGCAGGCCCACACCGTTGGCCGCCGCCCGTGCCACCGCCAGGCTCACGGCCAGCACCGCATTGGCCCCCAGGGCCGATTTGTTGTCGCTGCCATCGAGTTCGGCCATGGCGCCATCCACCGTGACCTGCTCCAGGGCGCTCAACCCACAGAGCGCCGGTGCGATCTTCTCTTCGATGTTGGTGACGGCCTGCAGCACGCCCTTGCCGAAGTAGCGGCTGCCGCCATCACGCAGTTCATGGGCTTCATGGGCACCGGTGCTGGCCCCGCTGGGCACGATCGCGTGGCCCTCGGCGCCGCCTTCGAGCCGCACCTCCGCTTCCACGGTGGGGGTGCCGCGGGAATCGAGCACCTCACGGGCAACGATGGAGTCGATCACGAGGTCGAGGGTGTCGATCACGATGGCCTCGGGGCAAACGGGTACGCGTGCGGATCTTATGGGGCACCCCCTCCCCCCGCGGCGTGCTGGTTGGCACAGCACTGGCTCCTGGCTAGGTTCACCGCGCGGTGGCACACGGCCAGAATGGGGCGATCCCGCTCCCCGTTGATGCGTCTGCTGCACACCATGCTCCGGGTGGGCGATCTGGAGCGCTCCCTCGCCTTCTATACCGAGGTGCTGGGCATGCGACTGCTGCGCCGGCGTGAGTACCCCGCCGGCCGCTTCACCCTGGCCTTCGTGGGCTACGGCGACGAGAGCGACACCACGGCGCTCGAGCTCACCCACAACTGGGACACCAGCAGCTACGAGATCGGCACCGGCTACGGCCACATCGCCATCGGTGTCGAAGACATTTACGGCACCTGCGCCGCCATCGCCGGCAAAGGGGGCCGCGTTGTGCGCGAGCCGGGGCCGATGCAGCACGGCAGCACCGTGATCGCCTTCGTGGAAGACCCTGACGGCTACAAGGTGGAGCTGATCCAGCGGCCCGCTGCTGCGGGGGCCGATGCAGCCGCCTGAGCGTTACCCCGACACCGCTGCCGCCGCCGCTGCCTCGCCGCCGGCCAGCCTCACGGCCGACCCCGACCGCTTCAGCGAGGCGGCCTGGGAGCTGCTGCTGGCCGGCCAGGATCAGGCACGCCGCTGGCGCCATGGCCAGCTGGATGTGGAACACCTGCTGCAGGTGCTCTTCCAGGACCCGCGCTATGCCCCCTGGATCGATCCGCTGCCGCTGGATGCCGATCGCCTGCTCGATCGCATCGAGGCTTTCTGCGCCGACCAGCCGGGTGCCGCCGGGGAGGAGCTGTTCGTCGGCGACGCCCTCGAGGATCTGCTGGAGGCGGCCGATCGACGCCGTGCCGGCTGGGGCTCCCGCCTGATCGACGTGCCCCATCTTCTGCTGGCCCTGCTGGACGAGCCCCGCATCGGCGGCAGCCTGCTGGCCGCTGAGGGCCTGAGCGAGGAACGCCTGCTGCGCCTGTTGCGGCCTGAGGCTGGCAGTGGAGCCCGCCGCCTGGCCGTCCCATCCGCAGGCGTGGCGGTCGCTGATGCCGCGTCTGCCCGCGCCGCAGCGGCTGAGGCGGAGCGTGAAGACAACGGGGAGGGGGAGGCTGACGACTGGATCGACGCCGCCCCCCCGGTGCCCTTTCCTTACCAGGGCGCCAGCCGCACTGGGGCCCAGGCTGCCCCTGCGGCCGCTCGCTCCGCTGCCCCCGCCGCTCCTCCGGCCACGCGCCCCATGGGCTCTGGCTCCGTCCGGGCGATCCCTGCGGCTGTCCCGGCCACCGGCCCCGCCCCCGGTGCAGCTCCCGAGGCCGACGGCGGTTCCGATGGCCTGCGGCTGGAGGTCGAGCCCTCTGCTCTCGAGCAGTACGGCCGCGACCTCACTGCCGCCGCCCGCGCCGGCCTGCTGGATCCGGTGATCGGCCGCGACACCGAAATCCGCCGCCTGATCCAGGTGCTCTCGCGCCGCGGCAAGAACAACCCGGTGCTGATCGGTGAGCCGGGCGTGGGCAAGACCGCCATCGCCGAGCTGCTGGCCCAGCGGATCGTGGCCGGCGAGGTGCCCGATTCGCTCAAGGGGATCCGCCTGGTCGGTCTCGATCTCGGTGCCCTGATCGCCGGCGCCAAGTTCCGCGGGCAGTTCGAGGAACGGCTGCGCAGCGTGCTGGCGGAAGTGAGCGACCCCGATGCGGGCGTGGTGCTGTTCATCGACGAGCTGCACACCGTGGTGAGCACCGACCGCTCCAGCGCCGACGCCGGCAGCATCCTCAAACCAGCCCTCGCCCGCGGCGACCTGCGCTGCATCGGCGCCACCACTCCCGAGGACTACCGCCGCACGGTGGAGAAGGATCCGGCCCTCAACCGCCGCTTCCAGCAGGTGGTGATCCGGGAGCCCAACCTGGAAGTGAGCCTGCAGATCCTGCGCGGCCTGAAGGAGCGCTACGAGCTGCACCACGGCGTCACCATCACCGACGGCGCCCTGGTGGCGGCCACCCGTCTCGCCGATCGTTATATCGCCGATCGCTGCCTCCCGGACAAGGCGATCGACCTGATCGACGAGGCCGCCGCTCAGCTGCGCATGGAGGTCACCTCCAAGCCCCAGGTGGTGGAGATGGCCGAGGCTGAGCTGCGCCGCGTGGAGCTGGCCCTGCTGGCGGCCGAGGCCGCCCCGCTGGCCGAACGACTGCAGCGCCAGGAGGAGCGTCGTCTCGCCCTGGCCCGGCTGCAGGAGCTGCAGCACCGCTGGCAGGCGGAGCGGGAGCGGCTGGCCGAGCTGCGCGAGCTGCTCCAGCAGGACGAAGACCTTCGCCACGCCATCGCCGAAGCCGAGCGCGACGGTGATCTGGAGGAGGCGGCCCGTCTGCAGTACGACCAGCTCCACGGCGTGCAGCAGCGGCGCAACGCCCTCGAGGACGAGCTGCAGAGCGCCCAGCAGGGCGGGCTGGCTCTGCTGCGGGAGCAGGTGGAGGAGGGCGACATCGCCGATGTGGTGGCCCGCTGGACCGGCATCCCCATGCAGCGGCTGCTGGCCGGCGAACGCCAGAAGCTGCTGGAGCTGGAGGCACGGCTGGGGGAACGGGTGATCGGCCAGCCCGAGGCCGTCGCGGCCGTGGCGGCGGCGATCCGCCGTGCACGGGCCGGCATGCAGGATCCGCGTCGGCCGGTGGGCTCCTTCCTGTTCCTCGGCCCCACCGGTGTTGGCAAGACGGAACTGGCCAAGGCGCTGGCGGCAGCGCTCTTCGACGAGGAGGAGGCCCTGGTGCGCCTCGATATGAGTGAGTTCATGGAGCGCAATGCCGTGGCTCGCCTGCTGGGGGCTCCGCCCGGCTATGTGGGCTACGAGGAGGGCGGCCAGCTCACCGAGGCGGTGCGGCGCCGGCCCTACGCCGTGTTGTTGCTGGATGAAGTGGAGAAGGCCCACCCTGAGGTGTTCAACCTGCTGCTGCAGGTGCTCGACGACGGGCGGCTCACCGATTCCCAGGGGCGCACCGTCGACTTCCGCAACACCGTGGTGGTGATGACCAGCAACCTGGCCAGCCGCGCCATCCTGGAGCGGGCGCGTGCCGGTGCCGCCGCTGGTGCCCCTGAGGCCTCGCCGCCGGATGTCCTGGCACTGGATGCCGCACTCGATGCGGCCGTGGAGCGGGCGCTGGCCTCCCAGTTCCGGCCCGAATTCCTCAACCGCATCGATGAGGTGATCCGCTTCCGCCCGCTGGCCGCCACCGACCTGGAGCGCATCGTGCGCCTGCAGCTGGCCGATCTGGCCGCCCTGCTGGCGGAGCAGCGCCTGCAGCTGCAGGTGGAGGACGGGGTGGTGGCCTGCCTGGCGCTCCAGGGCTATGAGCCGGAGTACGGCGCCCGGCCACTGCGGCGCCTGTTGCGGCGCAGCGTGGAGAATCCGCTGGCCACTGAGCTGCTGGCAGACCACTTCAGCGGCGCCTGGGGCGTGCGGGTGAGCTTGGCTGATGCGGCCGAGGGCGACCCGGCGGCCCGCTTTCGCTTCACGCCGCTGGCCGGGGCCGGCAGTGACGTCCGGTAGGGTGTCTGTTTGCCGGTTCGTGCGATCGCACCGGTGCGCAGGCCACCGTGGAATCCCCTACCCGCTCCACCACCACCGAAACCTTGCCTGAGGCAGAGCCCACGCCGCCGGCAGGGGCGGCAGCCACGGGCTTTTTCCCCTCGCTGCTGGAAGAGCTGCGCAAGGTGGTCTGGCCCAGCCGCCAGCAACTGTTCAGCGAATCGGTGGCGGTGATCCTGATGGTGGGCCTGTCGGCTGCCTCGATCGCCGCGATCGACCGCCTCTTCGGCTGGCTGTCCTCCCAGATCTTCCGCTGATCCTCCCGCCCCGCATTCCCCACGCCGCCTCGTCGTCCTTTCCTCAACCTCGTGTCAGAAGCCGAACTCGCCCCTGCTGATCTCGCTGCCGTCGATCTCACCGACGCTGACGCCCTGAGCGCTGCGGCGGTCGACCCGGCAGCCGTCGACCTGGTAGCTGTCGATCCGGCAGCCGCCGCTGAAGCCGAGGCCAAGCCGCAGGTGGCCCGCTGGTACGCGGTGCAGGTGGCCTCCAGCTGCGAGAAGAAGGTCAAGGCCACCCTGGAGCAGCGGGCGATCACCCTGGGCGTCAGTAACCGCATCCTCGAGATCGAGATCCCGCAGACGCCTGCCATCAAGCTCAAGAAAGACGGCAGCCGTCAGTCCACCGAGGAGAAGGTGTTCCCCGGTTACGTGCTGGTGCGCATGGTGCTCGACGAAGACACGATGATGGCGGTGCGGAGCACCCCGAACGTGATCAACTTCGTGGGGGCCGAAGAGCGCCGCGCCACCGGCCGTGCCCGTGGCCACATCAAGCCCCGGCCCCTCACCCGGCCCGAGGTGGAGCGCATCTTCAAGCGCGCCGCTGAGAAGAAGCCACTGGTGAAGGTCGACATCACCGAGGGGGATCAGATCCTCGTGACCGCTGGTCCGTTCAAGGATTTCCAGGGCGAGGTGATCGAAGTGTCGGGAGAGCGCAGCAAGCTCAAGGCTCTGCTCTCGATCTTCGGCCGGGAAACCCCGGTGGAGCTCGAGTTCTCCCAGATCAGCAAGCAGAGCTGATCACCAGCGGCCGCCTCCCTGCGGAGGGTGGCCCTGGGTGTGTTCACCGCCTGCGGCGGACATACCACACCGCCGCTCCCCGCGAACGGCGATCCGCACACCTCCCCTCGGGGAGATCCTGTCCAGCCCACCGGGGCGTACGCCCCCATCTCCCGCGAGGGAGTTTCCGTTCCCCAGACCAGCCGATGGCCAAGAAAGTCGTAGCCGTGATCAAGCTGGCCCTCAATGCCGGCAAAGCCAACCCTGCTCCGCCCGTGGGCCCCGCCCTCGGTCAGCACGGCGTCAACATCATGGCGTTCTGCAAGGAGTACAACGCCCGCACCCAGGACAAAGCCGGGTATGTGATCCCGGTGGAGATCTCGGTCTTTGAAGACCGCAGCTTCACCTTCATCACCAAGACCCCGCCGGCGTCGGTGCTGATCTCCAAGGCTGCCGGGATTCCCAAAGGTGCCGCCACTTCCGCCAAGGGAGATGCCGGTGCCATCAGCCGCGCCCAGCTCGAGGAGATCGCCAAGACCAAGCTCCCCGACCTCAACACCAGCAGTGTCGAGGCGGCCATGCGCATCATCGAAGGCACCGCCCGCAACATGGGCGTCGCCGTCCGCGACTGAAGGCCCCCGGCCTGATTTCGCCACTGGCCGAGGCCCCTGCGCCGGATCCAGTTCCCTGCTCCTTTCCTTTTCACCCCACCCGGGGGAGACCCAGGGCCCGGGCCTCATGCGCCCGCCGGCTCCGTCGCCCGCACCCCAACTCCCACCATGCCGAACCCTTCCAAGCGTTACACCGCCCTAGCCGAAGCGGTCAAAGACCAGGCCTACGAGCCTCTCGAGGCCATCGAGCTCGTCAAGGCCAACGCCACCGCGAAATTCGACGAAACGATCGAGGCCCACGCCCGCCTCGGCATCGACCCCAAGTACACCGACCAGCAGCTCCGCACCACGGTCGCCCTGCCGAACGGCACGGGTCAGAGCATCCGCATTGCCGTGATCGCCCGTGGTGAGAAGGTCGCCGAAGCCAAGGCTGCCGGCGCCGACCTCGCCGGAGATGAGGATCTGGTCGAGTCGATCGCCGGCGGCCAGATCGACTTTGACCTGCTGATCGCCACCCCGGACATGATGCCCAAGGTGGCCAAGCTGGGCCGTGTGCTCGGTCCGCGCGGCTTGATGCCGAACCCCAAGGCCGGCACCGTGGCCACCGACCTCGCCGCCGCCATCAATGAATTCAAGGCCGGCAAACTGGAATTCCGTGCTGACCGCACCGGCATCGTGCACGTGCGCTTCGGCAAGGCCAGCTTCAGCACCGAGAAGCTGCTGGAGAACCTCAAGGCACTGCAGGAAGTGATCGACCGCCAGAAACCCAGCGGTGCCAAGGGTCGCTACTGGAAGAGCCTCTATCTCACCTCCACCATGGGGCCGTCGGTGCAAGTGGATGTCACCGTGCTGCAGGACATCAAGCGCGACAGCTGAGCTCCGACTGCTGAGCGCCGAGGGCCCGGAAGCGGGCAGGTCGCCGGTGTAAGGTGATCCACTGGCTTGTCCAGAGGGCACGCGCCCAACCCAAGACAGCAGGTGAGCGATCGAGCTTCCCGGAAACCTTCCGGGAGTCCGTCTGTTCATAAGTCCTGCCGAGGTGCTCGCGGAAGGTTTGGCACTCCGGTTCCCGGTGGTGCGAATCGTCAGGCGGCCTCGTCGCGCCCCCGTTTGAAACGGGAGCGGGTCCGTCACTCCAAACGCCCCAGCGGTGCTGGCCTTTGCGGGCCGCCACCTTCAAGGAGCGGCACTTCGAGTGAGGGGCTTCAGGGGCCGCGGGCCCGGCTTGTTCCCACCGATTCGTTCCACTCCTATGGGCCGCAAACTGGAGAGCAAGCAACAGATCGTCGAAGAGCTCAAAGGGCTCCTCGGTGCATCGGAAATGGCACTGGTCCTTGATTTCAAGGGCCTGTCGATCAAGGAGATGTCCGACCTGCGCACCCGCCTGCGGGCCAGCAACGGCATCTGCAAGGTGACCAAAAACACCTTGATGCGCCGAGCGATCGATGGAAACAGTGCCTGGTCGGAACTTGATTCCCTGCTCACCGGCACCAACGCGTTCGTCCTTATCAAGGGCGACGTCGGCACTGCCGTCAAGGCCGTTCAGTCCTTCCAGAAGGACACGAAGAAGTCGGAAGTGAAAGGAGGCCTTTTCGAAGGCAAGCTCCTGTCCCAGAACGACGTCAAGGCCATCGGTGAGCTGCCCTCCAAGGAGGTGCTGCTGGCGCAGATCGCAGGTGCGATCAACGCCGTGGCCACCAAGCTGGCTGTGGGCATCAACGAAGTTCCATCCGGTCTTGCCCGAGCGCTCAAGCAGCACGCCGATTCCGGCGAAGGCTGACCGCCGACTGCGGCGATTCCTGGAGTCGTCGCTCCCCATTCACCCGATCTGTTGCTGAATCTCAACCATGTCCGCCACCACTGACTCCATCCTCGAGTCGCTCAAAACCCTCTCCCTGCTGGAAGCTTCCGAGCTCGTCAAGCAGATCGAAGAAGCCTTCGGCGTTTCCGCCGCCGCTTCCGCCGGCGCCGTGATGATGGCGGCTCCTGCCGCTGCCGCTGAGGCCGTCGAAGAGCAAACCGAATTCGATGCCGTGCTCGACGGCTTCGACGCTGCTTCCAAGATCAAGGTGCTCAAGGCCGTCCGTGAAGTCACGGGCCTCGGCCTCGGCGAAGCCAAGGCTCTCGTCGAAGCGGCTCCCAAGGCCATCAAGGAAGGCGTCTCCAAAGACGAAGCCGAAGCCATCAAGAAGGCCATCGAAGAAGTGGGCGGCAAGGTCACCGTCAAGTGATCTCCGGGGGTGGCCGTTCGGCTGCCCCACCTCGCTTGCTTCCGGCCTTTTCTCCCTGGCCCGATCGGCCTCAACGGCTCGGCTGGCCTTCGGGCTCCCTCCCGGGTTCCGTCTTCTTACCCATTTCATCTTGAAGCCAGCCCCCGAGGCTGGCTTTTTTGTGGGCGTGATCTGCTGGCCCCCTCGGCTGGAGCGGCTTGCTTGGCCTGCCGTCCTGAAGCAGCTTGGCCTCCCCAGCCGCCGCGGAACCGTCAAGACAAAAAAAAGCCCCGCCGAAGGCAGGGCTTTAGAGGTGGGACGTTTCAGGGAGTCTGTCCTTGTTTCGACCCTTGAAGGTCGTCCCTCACCCCTCACACCCCCGAACATTAACGCTGCTGAAAAGGGGGGAGTGGGGGAATGGGTCGCTGGTTCAACTGTCACCACGGCTGTTGCTGCTCCTTTCGTGGCCGCCCCCATCCCCTCGGTGTTCACTCCTCGAACGGCACCACCTGCAGGGCGATCGGTCCCTCGGTTTCTTCGTAGGAGGGCCTGCTGTCGTCCCTGCGGCCCAGCAGTGGGCGTTGGCGGCCGGCCACGAGCGAGCCCCTTGCCTGAGCGGCCCGTGCCAGCAGGTCCTCCAGCGGCGTGCCGTTGGCGAAATACACGTGGCTGAGGGTCTGGTTGCCGAAGGCGCGGCGGTTGAGCTGCCAGTCGGGCTCCAGGGTGATGGCCACAAAGGCGTCCCGATCGCGCAGCGGCACGGTGCCGCGCCCCACGACCAGGGTGGTGGTTTCCGTGGGGCTCATCGCCTGCAGCTGAAGCTCCTGGCCCACCTGCCGCAGCCGCAGGCGGTAGCGGCTGGCCAGATCCTGGTCGGCGACCCGCAGCGAGTAGCCGTTGCTGTCGAGATAACGGCTGCAGATGCCGGTGAAATCGAAGCGGTTGAGGGAGGGATCCACCAGGCCATCCGGCCGCTGTTCCCAGCACAGCGGCCGAGGTGCCAGTTGCTCGAGCACCAGCAGCGACCAGTCGGCCGAGCCCACCGGCTTGGCCAGCACCGCAAAGCGGGAGGCATCCACAGGCACGCTGTTGAACACGCCCTGGGCCAGGGCCACGGAACTGTTCACGGCAGGGGCGGCGGCCATCGCCAGACCGAGTCCCGCCAGGGCCAGGTAAGTTCGCTTCATGATCGTGTGCGTCCTGGCCCGAGGGGGATCCAATGTTTACCGAACTTTTCGCCTGACGCCCAGTGGGTGCTGAGCCGGTGCGGGTGGTGGCAGCGGCCTGTGATGGGGCCTGCAGTGGCAACCCGGGCCCAGGGGGTTGGGGGGCACTGCTGCGTTTCGAAGACGGAAGCATGATCGAACTGGGTGGCGCGGATCCGGCCACCACGAACAACCGCATGGAATTGACGGCGGCCCTGGCGGTGCTGGAGCGCCTGCGCGAGCTGCCACGCCACCCGGATCTGCGACTGCGCACCGACAGCCGCTACCTCATCGATGGCCTGCAGCGCTGGATGGCTGGCTGGAAGCGCAAGGGTTGGCGCACCGCCTCGGGCAGCCCGGTGCTCAACAAAGACCTCTGGGAAGCGCTGGATCGGGCCCGGCTGCCGGATGTGCCGCTCGTGCACGTGCGCGGCCACAGCGGCGACCCCGACAACGACCGCTGCGACGTGATCGCCGTGGCCTTTTCCCGCGGCGGCAGACCTGCCCTGGCCGGGCGCGCTGCCGCAGGCGCCGCTCCTCTTGTTGCTTCTGTTCCTCCACCGGCGGCCTCTGCACCCGCGGCCGGCGACCCCCTTGCTGCCGGCACCCCTGCTCACGACACTGCTGACGACCCTGCGCCACCGGCACTGACCGCCTTGCTCAGCCGCCTGGAGCTGGCGGACCGGTTGGCGGACGGCGGGTTTACCCTCTCGGCAGCCGAGCTGGCCCAGCTGGTGGATCTTCCCCTCGCCCGTTTGGCCGAGCGTCCCGGCGACTGGGTCTGGCGCGATTGGCACGTCCGCTCGCTCGACCAATGTCGCTGGCGCCTGGAGCGTCGTTGATGGAACCCCCCATGGCATCGGCCCCGCCCCTGTCCAGCACCGAAGCGCTCTACCGGCGCTGGGTTGGTCCGTTGCTCGCCCGCGATGACGGGGCCGACGCCGAACAGCTCACCCAGCTCACTCTCACCGCCTTGGGGCTGGCCTCCCGGCGCCGGCACTGGCCACTGGTGTCGGGCAGCCTGGCGGGCCTGGGGGCGGAATTGCAGCGGCCGGATCTCCGCCTCGAGCAGACCCTGTTCGGTTGCCGCTTCGCCAATCCGCTGGGCCTGGCGGCCGGCTTTGACAAGAACGCGGTGGCGGCTGGCATCTGGCACCTGTTCGGCTTCGGTTTCGCCGAGCTCGGCACGATCACCTGGCACGGCCAGCCCGGCAATCCGCGGCCCCGCCTGTTCCGCCTCTCGCAGGAGCGGGCCGCCCTCAACCGGATGGGTTTCAACAACAACGGCGCTGTGGCCGCCAAACGCACCCTGGAAGAGCAGCACCTGCCGCCGGCCGGGCAACGTCCGGCCGTGCTTGGCCTCAACCTGGGCAAATCCAGGATCACCTCGCTCGAGCGCGCCCCCGACGACTACGCCTCCACGCTGGAGCTGCTGGCCCCGCTGGCCGATTACGCGGTGATCAACGTGAGCTCTCCCAACACCCCGGGGCTGCGGGACCTGCAGGACGCCACCCAGCTGCGACGGCTGGTGGAGCGGTTGCGCCGCCTGCCAGGTTGCCCGCCCCTGCTGGTGAAGATCGCTCCTGATCTGGAAGACGACGCCATCGACACGATCGCGCGGTTGGCTTATCAGGAGGGGCTGGCTGGCGTGATCGCCGTGAACACCAGCTTGAACCGTCTGGGCCTGGAGAAGCGCCGCCTCGCGCAGACCGGACGCACCCTGGAGGAGGAGGCCGGTGGCCTGAGTGGCGCCCCCCTGCGTGGCCGTGCGCTGGAGGTGCTGCGCCGGCTGCGGGCCACGGCTGGACCAGCCTTGCCACTGGTGGGGGTGGGTGGCATCGACTCGCCTGAATCCGCCTGGGAGCGCATCACGGCGGGGGCGTCGTTGATTCAGCTGTACACCGGTTGGATCTACGCCGGGCCTGCACTTGTGCCAACCATCCTTGAAGGCCTCCAGCAGCAACTCGACCGCCACGGCTGCCGCCATATCGGCGAAGCGGTGGGCAGCGGTTTGCCTTACCTGAGCGCCTAGCGAGCGATTCGGTGCATCGGCGGAAGTCTGCCGATACGATTCGCGGATCTTTTCATCGCCGATCTTGGTTCTCGCTGGCTTGCAAGAACGGCTGCGGCCTCTGACGGCCCGTCTGTTCCCTCCCCGCCTCCTGCTGGTGCTGGAAGACGAGCAAGTCACCTTGATGGCTTTGAAGGGAGTCACCCACCCCCCCACAGGTACCTTGCTGCGCACTGTGCCGTTGCCACGCGGCACCTGCAGCGGTGGCAACCCTCAGCAGAAAGCGGCCCTTGGGGATCTGATCGGTGATCTGGTGGTGGAGCTCAACTTGATGGGGGCGGAGGTGGTCGCGGCCTTGCCCGCCGCTGCCTGCACGCTCCGAGTGGTGGAGTGGCCCTATGACGACTGGCCTGAGCAGCCCGACCTGGCGCTGCGGGAGTTGAACCCGGATCTGGGGCTCCCATTCCCAATGACCCAGACCTACATCACCCTTGGGCCTCTCCCCTCGCGGGATCCTTCCCGCCCCCCCACCTCGCTGGTGGCCATCAGCCAGCGCGCCATGATCCAGGCCTGGGTGGAGGTGTTCACCATCGCTGCCTTGGATCTTGTCTGCCTTGAGCCTGCCCAGGTTGTGACGCTGCGGGCGTTGGCTCCTCTGATTGCTGCGGCTCCTGCCGGCGAACTGATGGTGTTGCTCGAGCTCCATGGGGACAGTGCCGATCTGTTGCTGGTTCGTGATGGCATCCCCGAATTCAGCCGGCGGGTCACTGCAGGCGCCATGTCGATCGAAAGGGAGCTGCGTACCTGTCTGGCGTTCTGGCAGCGCCGGGATCCGAGCATGACGTCCGTGCGGGTGCTGGTTTACGGCCCCGCTCAAGATTGCGCGAAGGTTTCCGATACGCTCTCGCCGACGCCGTCGTGGAGCGTGGAAATCGTCGACCCCCTGCAGCAACGGTGGCTGAGCATTGTCGGCACCGAGAGCGATCCTGATCCTTCCGCTGCCGACGCGGTCGGTGGAGCGTCCCTGGTGCGGATGTGCGGCCTGGCTGCCGGAGACCTGTCCCGATGAGCGCCTCCCTACCCCCCGTTGACCTGCTGCGCGAACGCCGGGTTGAACTGGGCCTGCCAGCGGATGGGCCGCCACCTCTTGACGCTCGGCGCCTGCTGCTGATCGGCGCCGCCGTCGGTGGTGGCCTGGTGGTGGCGATGCTGGCCGTTTCGCTGCTGCTGCGGATCCAGCAGCAGATGATCTCTCAGGAATTGGAGCGTCTGGCGCCGGTGCGGGGGCAGGTGACCCAGCTGGAGCAGGAACTGGCCGCCGAGAAGGCCGCCAATGAGAAAACCCGCGCCAGCAACGCGTCCCTGGCCGGCGGACTGGTCACACTGCGCTCCGGTTCGGCGCTGATGACGGATGTGAGCCAGCGCACTCCTCGCGGCCTGCAGCTGACCCAACTCACAGTGGAGAAGCAGGCCCTCTTGATCAAAGGCCGCAGCGCTGATCCGGGTGCCTTTGAGCGCATCAATGCTCTGGTGCTCCAACTCCAGGGCTCACCCCTGCTGGATCCGAGCCAGATCACCCTGGCCAGAGCGAGCCGGCCCTCAGCAGGTGGGTCAGGGTCGAGCCCAGAGGCCAATCTGGTGGCCTTCGAAATTTCTGCGGGCTTCCGCGCTACGGCCGAATCACTCAACCAGCGCTTGGCCCTGCTGCAGAGCCTCGGCGCTGAAGGCCTCGCCCTGCGGCTGCAGAAGCTCCGCCGTGAGGGAGTGCTGCCATGACGAACCTCCAGGAAGGCATCAAACCGCCATCCCCTGCCTTGCGGATCGGACTGCTGGCGGGTCTCCCGATCGCCGCCGGTGCCCTGCTCTCAGGACTGGTGTTCTTCGGCGGGGTCTGGCAGCCCTGGAGCAGCCTGCGCCAAAACCAGGTCCAGCTCGATGAATTGCGCGAGATGGAACGCCGTCTTCCCCTGCTGCGCGTTCAGCGGCTGCGCCAGATCGAGGAAACCGAAAAGATCCGCAAGCAGCAGAGCAACCTGTTGCAACTCATCGCCGGCAGCGGCGACTTCGATACCTTCATGGCACAGCTCAACCGGGAAGCGAGTGCTTCCGGTATCCAGCTGGATGTGTTTGAACCCGTTGCCCCGCCTGCCGCACCGGCGCCTGCCGAGGGCGCCCCTCCCGCATCGGGCCAACCGGCCCAGGGGCAGGCGGCCGCCGACCCCAAGGCTCCGCCCCCCCCGCCCCAGGACCCATTGGAAGCCAGTGGCCTGGTGAAATCGACGACCCTGCTCAGTGCCCGCGGGCGTTATCCCAACCTGCTTAATTTCCTGCGCCGGTTGGAGCGTCTGGGGCTGCTGGTTGTGCAGAGCGATCTGAACGTGGCGCTTCGAGAGGCAAGTGCCCCTGCTGCTGCTGATTCACCTCCACTTGCTGATCTCAAGCTCAATCTCTCTCTCTATCGAGAGGGAGATCCAGCGCCCAAGCCGCCCAAGCCCGCTCAGCCCACGACGCCCTGATTTCCCCATTCATGCCCATCGCGTCGCACACGTTCACTTCTACACATAAGATCCCCCAACGATGAAATTTGCGGAGAACCGGTCAGTGCGACGAGTTGGAAGTCTGGCTCTTTCGGCAGCCTTTCCAGTGCTGACCCTTTTGCCGGTTGCCGAAGCCATGGCAGCGCCCGGCCAGGTGGGTCCATTTCAGCCAGGGACTCCTGCCGCCGGAACGAACCCTCCCGCCAGCCAGTCCGGCTCAGTGGAGCTGAAGATCCGCCGCCTGCCCGATTCGGTGGAGTTTGTGATCGAAGGCACCGGTGCAGCTCCGCAGCTGCAGCAGTTCACCAACAACCGGGGCTGGGAGGGGCAAATCCTCCTCACCGGGCCAAACAGCCTGCGGCGCGGCCCCCAGAGGGTGAGCCTGCCGGACCTGGGCTTCGAGTCGGTGAGCCTTGAAGGCGAAGGCACCCGCTACTTCCTGCAGGTGTCTCCAAGTCGTGGGGGTTCCATGCCCCGCCCGGTGGTGAGCGCAGACGGCCGCAACCTGATCCTCACCTTCCCCGCTCCCCGCCAGAGTTCCACCCAGACCGGCCGGCTTGACCTCAATACACCGGGCCGGGTGGATCAGCCGCGCTTTGCGCCACCGCTGCAACCCAGGGCGGTGGCACCGCCGGTGGGCGACATGGCCGTTGGCAGCATGCTCCTGCGCAACCGCAGCTTCGTGAATCTGCGGGGTCCGAGTGTGACCATGACCCTCCGCAATGCCCCGGCGAAGGACGCGCTGATGGCCGTGGCCCAAATGGGTGGTTATGGCTTCGTCTACGTTGACGACTCGCCTGCCCCTGGCGCGACCCCCGCTCCACCTGACACGGCCATCAACACCAGGCGCGTGTCGATCGCCTTCCGTAATGAGCCCTATTCCAGAGCCGTGAACGCGATCCTGTTGGCCTCTGGCCTGCAGGGAAAGTTGGAAGGCAATCTGATCGTTGCTGGCCCCAGCGCGCTGAGCAAAACCTTCGGATCTCAGCTCTCCAAGGTCTACCGGCTCAATCAGGCGTCAGCCAACTCTGCTGCTGACTACCTGGCGAGCCTCGGGGCCACGATCAACAAGACGTTCACCACCACATCCACCTCCAGCGAGGTGGCTTCCACAGGCACACCAGCGAACAACACGGCCGCTTCCACCGCCACGACTGCCACCACCACGCAGATCAACTCCTTCGGCGCCAGCCAGGGGCCGCTGGTGGGGCTGATCGGCACCACCGATACCAGGCTCGGCACCATCACCCTGGTGGGGGAAAGCTCTCTGGTGGCGATCGCTGAGGCCTATCTCAAGCAGCTGGATCTGCGCCAGCGGCAGGTGGCACTTGCTGTGCGCATCCTTGATATCAACCTGGAGAACTCCCAGGATATCGCCAACAGCTTTGCGTTCCGTTGGGGTAATAACTTCATCGTCAATGACAATGGCCAGCTGCTGGGTGCCTTCGGGTCGCGGCTCCCGCCCACGGCTGGTGATTTCCGGCGTGGTGTTCCCAGCGATCTGACAGTTGAACTCACGCCTGCCCAAGGCACAACACCGGGAACCGTTACGGCCGGCGGCACCAATCTGCCAGGGCTGGTGGCCACCGGTGCGGCAGCATTGAATGGCGGTCGGTCGGTCGGCGCTTCCCTTACCGATGGCTTCCGCCGGAATCCCGGCCAGAACTTCCCGCAAGACAGTTTCTTCGACTTTGTTCAGGCCCAGATCGTTTCGCGCAACACCAAGCTGATCGCAAGTCCCACGCTGATCCTGCAAGAAAATCCCTCCCGCCTGCGCGATGGCGGCGCAGGTGCGGGAGACAGCGGCAACTCCAACCAGGGCCTTGATTCCTACACGATTGATTCGCCCATTGCCCGCAGCCGTGCCAACGAATCGGTCGTGCGGGTGGGCACCAATGTGATCACCAATGTTGAGGTGGAGCAGCAGGAAAACGGTGGTACCCAATGCACGTTGGAACTCTCGACAGCTGGTCTGGTGCTGGGCGCCCGCGTCGAGAAAATCGATGACAACGGCTTTGTGACCTTCTCGCTTTCCCCCAGCATTTCCGCCGTCACCGACTCGGTGCCGGGCCCACCCTCCTGCACCAGCCAGGTGAGCATTCTCAGCGTGCGGCGGCTGGACACCGGCGCTCTGCGGGTTCGCGACGGTCAGACCCTGATCCTCACCGGTGTGATTTCCGATGTGGATATCGCCGAGGTAACAAAATGGCCCATTCTTGGTGATCTTCCCTTGGTCGGCCAGTTCTTCCGCGGCTCCTCCAACCGACGAGAAAAGCGTGAGTTGGTGATCATGGTGACGCCGCGAATCATCTCCGACAATGACGGCGCCACCTTCGGCTATGGCTTCCAGCCCTCTACGCCGGAATCCCGTCAATTCATGAGCAACCCGCAGTGAAACCGCAGCGGTGAGGGCTCAGAACGCCAGGGGGATGAACGCCTTGGCGGCCAACGGCAACAGGAACTGAACCACACCCATTGCCCCGCCCACAACCTGGCTGCCGAAGGCATTGCCTCCGTCTTTCCCTTGCTTGGGATCTTTTTTCAGCTTGGCAGAGGCCTCCAGCAACTGCTCGGACGTGGCCAGATCCCCGCTGGTGGCGTAGAGCTGAGCCGCATAGCTGAAATCGGCAGCGGCCTGCTCGGTCTTGGCTTGCTCCCCGCGCACGATTCCGCGTGCCACCCAGCTGATCGCCGCCTCCTGGTCGCGCTGAATGGCCGCGTCGAAGAAGCGTTCTGCCTCCGGCAGACGCCCTGCTTTGGCCGCTGCGACGCCGGCATTGTGCAGCTCGGCGTGGCCCTGAAGGGCGGGATCGATGCCCCGGGCCCCCTGCCAGTGGGTGGTGGCCAAGCTGCCCGTGTCGACCAGGGCGCCACTGAGGTCGGCCTCCCGCAGGTCGGTGCCTTCCAGCGTGGCCCCCCGCAGATCGGCCCCCCTGAGCGAGGCCCCCTGGAGGCTGGTGAAGCTGAGATTCGCCCCGCCTAACTTGGCCCCATCCAGACGGGCACCACTCAGGTTGGCGCGCTGCAGCAGGGCGTTGCGCAGATCGGCGTCGCGCAGGTCTGCCCGCACCAGATCGGCGTCCTGCAGCTCGCAGCGCTTGCAGGAACGCGTGTCCAGCAGACGCACGACGGCATCAAATGAGGAGGCGCCGGCTGGGGGCATCAGCCCGAAGGCCGTCAGTGAAGCCAGCAGCAGCACAGCCAGCCTTGGCTGGAGACCGCCCATCATCCGCTGCTCGCATGGATCCATGTGTTCTATCGAGCAGCACGGCTTACTGGACTGGAACGGGGCCGGATCCTGTCCCGGATGCTCATGCCTGTGAGCTCGAGGCGGCGGGCAAGGCTCTGAGCTGTTGCCGCAGCTGGCGCAGGCGCTTTCGGGAGGCCTGGCGCTGGTCTTGCGGCAGCGCTGGCCCGAACCGCTGCCGCAGGTAGGTGCAGGCCAGTTCATCCAGTGCGGAAGCGAGATCAGGGCGCTGCTGTCCGGCTCGGCGGCAGAAGCTGCCCAGGTCTTCGCCGGGGCGTGGTTCGAGCCCCAGCAGCCGCAGGCGCTGGAGACAGTGATCGAGCTCGCGCCGCAGGCCATCGGTGTCGCGCCGCCGCTGGCTCCAGTGCATCAGCGGCAGCACGAGGCCGAGGCAGAGGGCCAGTGCTGCCACCAGCAACGCGCCCAGCCATTCATGCCGCTTGCCCAACAGCCGCTCAATCAGCGCCATCTGGTCCTGGCGGTTGAAGCTCATCACCCACCCGGTCCAGCGCAGATCGATGCCGCGCCACTGGAGCAGGGCCCAGCCCAGTGGGCTGAACTGGCGGGGGGTTTGCCCGGCAGAGATCGGCTGGCCGGCGGTGATTCGGAGCGGCGACACCCAGGCGGTGGGATCCACCAGGACCCAGCCCTGGTCTGCCAGCCAGACTTCGCTCCAGGCATGGGCATCGCTCTGACGCACATCCAGGTAACCGCCGCCGCCCACCTGGGGCACCCAATCTCCCCCCTGGTAGCCGAGCACGATGCGGGCAGGCACGCCGGCGGCACGCATCAGGGCCGTGAAGCCGGAAGCGAAGTGCTCACAGAAGCCCGTCCGGGTGTCGAAGAGGAAGGCGTCCACCGGATCAGGGCCCGGCAGCAAACCTGGCTGGGTGGTGTAGCGAAACGGCTGTGAGCGGAACCAGCGTTGGGCTACAGCGACCCGATCAGCAGGCGGAAGGGTGTCCTTCCACTCACGGCCGAGGGCCTGTAGCCGGGGGTTGATGCCGACCGGCAGCTCCAGGGCGGCTTCCCTGGGCGGCTGAAGCTTCCAGGCAGCGGGCGCGCTCAGGTTGGTGAAGCCATAGGCGCGCCGTTCGATCGGTGGCCGGTTGTTGAGCAGCACGCCATCGGGGCTGATGCGCAGCTCCGGATCCAGCGGCTGGCCTTGGCCGCTCCAGGGGAGCACCGGCAGCAACATGGGCTCGGCCAGCCAGAACTGTTCGCGGGTGCCGGTGGGTGGCTCGCCGGCAGTCTGTGGGAGCAAGGCATTGAGGTTGTCTTCGTCGGGCAGCCGTTCCCAGCGCTGGCCATCGAAGCTGTGCAGCGTGAGCACCCGCCAGTACCGGGACTCCGGCGATGGCGGCTCTTCGTTCGTGAAGCTGATCCGGGCCGCTGGCGTGTCCACCGCCACCAGATCGGCGATGCTGCCGGTGTCGAGCTGATCGGAGAGGCCTGTGCGGGCGGTCTGTCCCATGGGCACCGTCCAGAGCGGCCCGACCCGCGGCACCAGCAGAAACAGCACCAGCACCAGCGGCAGGGCGGCGCCGAGCAGGCGCAGGCTGCGGGCCAGCAGGGTCCGCAGCTGCACAGCACTGCCGAGTTCCAGCGACAGCAGGCTGCTGAGCGCCAGCAGCGTGGTGAGCAGCTGGATCAGGCTGGGCCCCAGACCGGGCAGCAGAGCCGCCATCACCCCGGTGATCACCAGAATCAGCAGCGAGGCGCGTCGCAACTCGCTGCGGGAGTGCGCCTCGCGCAGCTTGAGGGCGGTGAGCGTGATCAGGCAGATCGCCCCCCAGCTCAGCGGCATGCCGGTGTCGATCGCTGGCAGCAAGGCGGCCAGTAGGCCGAGCGCCACCCATTGCAGACGCCGGTGCCCGCTCACGGAAGCAGGGCCAGGGCCGCCAGGCACTGGTCGCGATGGCGGCTGCCGCTGCCCAGGGCGATCGTGGTGCCGCCCAGGATCAGGCCGTAGCTGTCACCGGCAGCACTGAGCGCCCAGATGCGGGCACTGAGGTGTTCGAGCGCCTGCTCCTTCGGCACGTCCGGTTGGGGGCTAAGGAGGGGCTCCGACGGCGGGGAGCCGCCGAACACCTTGGAGTGGGCGCCCCGGCCCCGCGCCATGGATTTCCAGAACAGCCGGCTGACCCCTTCCTCGGCCCTGTGTGGCCGCAGATCGACCCAGTGGTCATGGCCCAGGGCGCTGGGGCGGCCGCTCACGTTCAGCCGGTTCCCCTCTGCATCAGCAAAGGTTTCGGCCACCGGCCCTTCGCGGCGGGCTGGGTAAACGAGCTGGGCGGTGGGCGGTTCCCACAGGCTCCAGCAGCGGAACAGACCGAGCGGAGCACTGGAGCTGATACGCAGTCGGCCGGGCCGTTGCAACCCCCGCTGCTGCGGTTGCCAGGGAATTGACAACTCGGACTGGCCCGGCTGGATCTCCTGATCGCGGCTCTGGGTGGTGCTGTCCTGCCGCAGCACTGAGCCCAGGATGAAGCCGATGCGCAGCTGATCGCGATGACACTGGCTGCGCACGACCACCGGGTAGTTGAGTGGGGCATCGGCGAATCCTGGCGGGGGATCGCTGCAGCTCAGTTCGAGGCCTTGCAGATTGAAGGCGGTGAGATGCATCGCCAGCAGGAAGAGCCCCAGCAGCAGATAAGACATCATCAGCGTGCCGTTGCTTTGCAGCTGGATGCCCACCACCTGCAGCAGCACGACGGCCATCAACCAAAGGGCGCCGAATCCAGTGGGCAGGATGTAGATGCTTCGGGCTCCAAGGCGCAGCTGGTGACCGGCGTGAGGCCGGAACAGGCCATTGCGCTTCGCCTTGGGGACAGCTGGGTGGTCAGCGGAGACCATCGACGCCCGCCAGTAAGCGGTGGCTCCAACTGCCGGAGGCACAGGCACCGACACCGTTGGTGGCGATCGGCTCGCCGTTGTCCATGCGGTGTTCGCAGACACTGGGAAGTACGGCCTGCACATCGGCGGGAATCACGAAATCGCGCCCCTCCAGCAACGACCACGCCCGCGCTGCCGCCAACAGCGACTGGGCTGCGCGCGGAGAGAGTGGCGAAGCACCGAAGCTGTCCTGGCGGCTGAGCTGCACCAGATCGAGCACATAAGCGAGCAGAGAAGGCTCGGCATGCTGGGCCGCCGCCTGCTGTTGCAGGGCGAGCAGATCGGCGGCGGTCAGCAGGGCCGGCAGCTGGTCGGGCCGCATCGCCTGGCCGCTGAGCAGGGCCAACTCCGCTTCCCGCTCGGGGAATCCAAGGGTGAGCCGCATCAGGAAACGATCCAGCTGGGACTCCGGCAGCGGGGCGGTGCCGGTTTGATCGAGGCCGTTCTGGGTGGCGATCACGAAGAAGGGCGAGGGCAGCTCATGGCTGGTGCCATCAACGCTGACCCGGCCACTGGCCATCGCCTCCAACAGCGCACTCTGAGTGCGAGGGCTGGCCCGATTGATCTCATCGGCCAGAAGCACCTGGCTGAACAGGGGGCCGGGCTGGAAGCTGAAGTTGCCACTGCCCGTATCGAGCACACCGATGCCGGTGAGATCGGCAGGGAGCAGATCGCTGGTGAAGTGCACCCGCTTGAATTCCAGCCCAAGACAACGGGCAAGAGCTTCGGCGAGGGTGGTTTTGCCCATGCCGGGCAGATCTTCGATCAGCAGGTGGCCGCGTGCCAGCAGGCAGGCCACGGCCAAGCGGATCTGCTGGTCTTTGCCGAGCAGGACCTTGCTGACATGCTGGACGACCCGTTGCGGCGACACAGACTGGACCGTCACCAGCAGTTCCACCTATCAGATTAAAGGATTCTGAGTCTGGGAGCAGGGGACGATGACCAGTACGCCGGGCAGCCACGAGCTGGAGCTCCGGCACGGCGGCAATCTCGAGGCGGCGGCCAGCCGCCTCGGTTGCCAGCCGCATCAGGTGCTCGATGCCAGCGCCTCACTGGTGCCGTTCGGCCCCCCCGCCTCCCTGCGGCGGGCATTGCGGGTCTGCCTGCAGGGAGGTGCCGCCGGCACGGCCCTGCGGGACTATCCCGACCGCAGCTATTCCCGGCTGCGGTCGGCGATCGCTGCCCACCACGGCATCGACCCGGCGGCGGTGCTGCCTGGCAATGGGGCTGCTGAACTGTTCACCTGGGCGGCCCGGGAGGCGGCGGCGGCGGGCCCCAGCCTGCTGCCCGAGCCCGGCTTCGCCGATTACCGACGCGCCCTGGCCTGCTGGGACGGGGCCATCGAACCTCTGCCGCTACCGCCGCCATTCCCTTCAACGCAGCTACTGGCAGGTCGCCATGGCGCCCAGCCGGCCTGGGCCTGTCCGGCTCCGTTCCCCGCCCCTGCTGGCCCCGGCGCGGCGCTGTGGATCACAAATCCCCACAACCCCTCGGGCCAGCTGTGGGACCGCCGTTCGCTCGAGCTGCTGCTTGACCGCTTCGCGCTGGTGATCGTGGATGAGGCCTTTTTGCCCTTGGTGCCCGATGGCGAGCGGCACTCGTTGGTGCCGCTGGTGCCAGACCATCCCCAGCTGGTTGTGATTCGCAGCCTCACCAAGCTGATGGCGATCGCCGGGCTTCGGCTCGGCTATGCGGTGGCAGCTCCAGCACGTTTACAGCGCTGGCAGGGGTGGCGGGATCCCTGGCCGGTGAACGGCCTGGCCGCTGCCGTCGGCCCGCTGGTGATCGCCGATCGGCGCTGGCAGCAACGCGTGCAGCGCTGGGTGGCACGTGAAGGCCCCTGGTTCCACCGTCAGCTGGACGGTCTGCCGGGCCTGAGCCCACAGGCCGCGGCGGCCAACTTCCTGCTGATGAGAGGCGACCGCCCCCTGCTGGAGCTGCGCGAGCGTCTGGAGAGCCGTCACCGCATTCTGCTGCGTGACTGCCGTTCGTTCGCGGGTCTGGGGGAGTGCTGGCTGCGCATCGGCCTGCAGGACCGCCGCGGTAACCGCCGCATCCTCAGGGCGCTGCGTTGTGAGTGGCGGGAATGAGCGCCTCCAGCAGGTGGGCGAGTTGCCGGTCGGCATCGCGCACCGCCAGACGCTCCATGCCGCTGCGCAGTTCCAGGAGGGGATCGGCGGCCGGAGCACTGCCCCGCAGCCTTGGTCCGATCAGCCGCCAGAGCGTTCGGCCCAGGGCCGGATGACCAGCAGCGTGCTGGTGCACGATCACGGCCGCGCCGGCGGCGGCGGCAGCTGCCGCATTGGCCTCCTGGTGCTGGTCGGCGGCCTGCGGGTAGGGCACCAGCAGGGCGGGTGTGCCGCAGACCGCCAGTTCGCTGAGGCTGCCAGCTCCAGCCCGGCTGATGGCCAGGTCGGTGTGCTGCAGCAGCCCGGGCAGCTCATCGCTGAACGCGCGCTCCACCAGCGCCGGGTGCTTCAGCATTCCCACCTCCGGGTCGTTGCTACCGGTGAGATGCACCACCCGACAACCGGCGTTGAGCAAGGACGGCAGCAGCGGCCGCACCATGCGATTCAGCCCCAGCGCGCCCTGGCTGCCTCCCATCACAAGCAGCAGCGGACCCTCCCCTGCCGGCACCCAGGGTGGTACGGGCGTGGGCTCGAGAAAGGCGCGGCGCACGGGGGTGCCGGTGAGCAGCGGCGTGCTGCCAGGAAGGCGTTCCGCCGCCGCCGGCAGGCCGATCGCCACCCGGGTGCACCAGCGGCTGAGCAGACGGGTGACCCGCCCGGGGATCGCATTGGATTCGTGCAACACCACCGGAATGCCGCACCAACGGGCAGCCAGGATGGCGGGGGCGGCGATGTAGCCGCCAGTACTGAACACCACCTGGGTGCGCTCGCGGCGGATCACCCGCCGCACCTCACGGCTGGCGGCGATCAAGCGCAGGAGCTGCCAAAGCTTGCAGAGGCCCTTCCCCTGCAGCCCACCGGCGTGCACGGTGTGCAGCGGATAGCGGCTTGGCACCAGATCCGTCTCCAGCCGATCGGGCACCCCGAGCCAACTCACGCTCCAGGAGGCCGGCAGGGCCTCAGCCACCGCCAGAGCAGGGAAGAGGTGTCCACCGGTGCCGCTGGCGGCGATCAACAGGTGGGTCATCAGCCTTCAAGGACGGGCGGGAGTGCCCTCTCCGGGCGCGCCTAACTTAAAAGCACCCCGACGACCGCCATATGCCCATGTCGTTGCACCGCCTGTCGTTCACTCGCCGTTCGCTCCCGCGCCCGCACAGGCCACACGCCTTGCTCTCGGCCCTGATGTTGGCAGCCGCCTGCTGGGCGCCGACGGCGATGGCGGCCGCTCCCGGCACCGATCTGCTGCGCAGCTTGGAGACCGCCCTCAACAGCGGCTCCGCCGGCAGCGTGGCTGCCTTGCTCAAGGCCGGCGACGGCATCGATCCCGCTGACCTGGAAGCCCGTTACCGCAGCCTCCGCACGCGCTTCCCTGATGCCCGCTGGCAGATCACCCCGGGGGACAGCCTCAAGGACGGCCGCAGCACTGTGCGCATCAGTGTGAGTGGCACCAGCCAGGTGGGCGCCTTCCTCTATCGCCTGCAGGCGGAGCAGCTGCTGGCCCTCAGCATCCGGGATGGACGGCTCGATGGTCAGGAGCTGATTTCCGAGAACGCCACCCTGCGCAGCGGCAGCACTGACCTGCCGGTCAGTGTGCTGATCCCTGATGCGGTGCTCACCGGCCAGCGGTATGACGTGGACGTGGTGTTCGATGACCCGCTTGACGGGGCGGTGGCCGCCGGTGGCATTGTCGCCGTGAGCGAGGAGCAGATCCGCGCCTTCCAGAGCCCCGACCTTGAACTCACGGCGCTCGGTGGCGGTGGGGTATTCAAAGTGGTGCAGGCGCCCCAGCAGCCCGGCAGCCAGACCTGGGCCGTGCTGCTCGTGCATCCCGATGGCATCGTGAGCACCACCAAGCGGGTGCGGGTGGTGGGCAACCGGGACGCGCTCACGCCCTGAGCGCGTCCGCCAGCCACATCCGGTCATCTTCGGTGGCTGCTGAGTGTGCGTTTAGACAGAGATCGGCGACAGCATGAGGGTGCCCGAGCACAAGATCTTCCTGATGTCCTCCACCCGTTTGCAACGACTGTTGCTACCCCCCGCCGTCGCCATCCTGGCGGTGATCGTCCATCTGGCCGCCGGCCAGGCCCAGGCCGTTCCTGGCGACGGATCCGGCTCTGGTCGCAGGGCCTGGCTCGAGTCGGTCGAGAAGCTCACCCCTAGCCAGAAGCAGGAACTGTTCAGCTTCCAGCGCAGCCTGTCCCTGAAAACCCATGCCGAGCAGATTTCCATCCTGCAGAGCAGTGAGCGTTGCGTCAGCGCCGCGACCGACATGGACGCCTTGCAGTCGTGCCGCCGCAAGGCGATGGCAAGCCGTCGCGCCCTGATGACCAACAACCGCGATCAGGCGAAAGCGTTCAACCAAAAGCTCGGCCTTCCCATGCCGGAGTTGAACGGGGACGACAAAGGCGGCCGCCGCGGCCGGGGCAGCAGGCAGGCGCTCTGATCTGAGCCAGCGTGGGGGCAGTAGCCGCCCCAGCCTTTCCTGCGTCGCCCCGGTGACCTGAGATCAGGCCTCGTCGAGGGCGGCCACGCCGGGCAGCACCTTGCCTTCCAGCAGTTCAAGGCTGGCGCCACCACCGGTGGAGATGTGGCTCATGCGCTCGGCCACGCCCACCTTCTCGACAGCCGCCACCGAATCACCGCCGCCGATGATCGTGCAGCAGCCCTTGCCGCTCAGATCGGCCAGGGTGTGGGCGATGCCGTTGGTGCCGGCGGCGAACTTGTCGAACTCGAACACGCCCATGGGGCCATTCCAGATCACGGTCTTGCAGTCGGCCAGGGCCTCCTGGAAGGTCTTGATCGAATCGGGGCCGATGTCGAGGCCCATCCAGCCGTCGGGGATGGCGTCGATCGCGGTGGTCTGGCTGTTGGCGTCGGGGGAGAAGGCATCGGCCAGCACCACATCGGTGGGCAGCAGCAGCTGCACGCCCTTGGCGGCCGCCTTGGCCTCCAGCTCCTTGGCGAGCTCAAGTTTGTCGTCTTCCACCAGGCTCTTGCCCACCGCCAGGCCGCGTGCCTTGTAGAAGGTGAAGATCATGCCGCCGCCGATCAGCACCTTGTCGCACTTGTCGATCAGGGCTTCGAGCACGCCGATCTTGCTGCTCACCTTGGAGCCGCCCACGATCGCCGCCAGCGGCCGCTGAGGCTCATCGATGGCGCCCTGCAGGTACTGCAGTTCCTTCTCCATCAGATGGCCGGCCACGCTGGGGCTCAGGTACTTGGTGACGCCTTCGGTGGAGGCGTGGGCCCTGTGGGCGGCGCCGAAGGCGTCGTTCACATAGACGTCTGCTAGGGCGGCCAGCTTTGCGGCGAAGGCGTCGTCGTTCTTCTCTTCCTCGGCGAAGAAACGCACGTTCTCCAGCAGCACCACATCGCCGTCGGCCATGGCGGCCACCTTGGCTTCGGCATCAGGGCCGATGCAGCTGTCGGTTTTCACCACGGGTTTGCCGAGCAGCTCGGCGAGGCGGGCCGCCACCGGGGTGAGGCGCATCGTTTCGTTCACCTGGCCCTTGGGACGGCCGAAGTGGGCGGCCAGGATCACCCGGGCTCCCTTGGTGGTGAGGTCGTTGATCGTGGGCAGGGCGGCCCGGATGCGGGTGTCGTCGGTGATGGCGCCGTCACCGTCGAGGGGCACGTTGAAGTCGACCCTCACCAGAACGCGCTTGCCGCTCAGTTCATCGGCGGAGAGGCTGGCCAGGGAGCGCTTCGTCATGGATTCAAGATGTAAGGAAAGATGCGCGACATTAACCCGTGGCCCTGCCCGTGTTGAAGGGGGCGGTGGTCTCGGGCACAGCGGGCGCTAGGACAAGGTCAGCAACTTGCCTGCCCCTTCTGTTCCGTCGGGGATGTGACCGATGTTCTCCACCATCCTGTTCCCCATCGACCAGAGCCGTCAGACCATGGAGACGGCCGCCTTCACGCTGCGCCTTGCCCAGCAGCACAACGGGCGGCTGGTGGTGCTCTCTGTGGTGGAACCGGAGGGTGCCATGCACGATGCGGCCGCCGTTGCCAGCCTGCTGGAGCAGGCCCGCAGCCACTTCGAGCAGGCGGGGGTGGCCTGCGAAGTGATCGAGCGGGAAGGCCATCCCGCCTTCGTGATCGGCGACGTGGCCGATGAGATCAACGCCGATGTGATCGTGATGAGCACCCGGGGCCTCACGCTCGCAGCCGATGAGCCCAGCACCGCCGCCCGGGTGATCCAGTTGGCTCCCTGTCCGGTGCTGGTGGTGCCCTGATGCAGCCCGCCATTCAGTGGTATCCCGGCCACATCGCCAAGGCGGAGCGCCAGCTGAAGGCCCAGCTCGCCAAGGTGGATCTGGTGATCGAGGTGCGTGATGCCCGCATCCCTCGCGCTACCAGCCACCCGCGTCTGAAGCGCTGGATGGAGGGCAAGCACCGCCTGCTGGTGATCAACCGCCGCGACATGGTGAATGAAACGGCCCGCCTGTCGTGGGACCGTTGGCTGCGCGAGCAAGGCGAAGTGCCGTGGTGGTGCGACGCCAAGACCGGCACGGGCGTGAAGCAGCTGCAGGAGGCGGCGATCCGGGCGGGCGAGCAACTCAATGCGCGCCGCGCCGGCCGCGGCATGCGCCCGAGGCCGGTGCGGGCCCTGGTGCTCGGGTTCCCCAACGTGGGCAAGTCGGCACTGATCAACCGGCTGGTGCGCCAGAAGGTGGTGGAGAGCGCCCGGCGGGCCGGGGTCACCCGCACGCTGCGCTGGGTGCGGCTGGGCCAGGCGCTGGATCTGCTTGATGCCCCTGGCGTGCTTCCCCCCCGGCTGGAAGACCAGCGCGCTGCCCTGCTGCTGGCCCTCTGCGACGACATCGGCCAGGCCGCCTACGACGGAGAGGGGGTGGCCGTGGCCTTCCTGCACCTGCTCGATGGGCTGCACTCGGTGCCGGAGGCCGGGCTGCCGGCGCAGCTGCTCGAGAAGCGCTACGGCGTGGCACTGCCGCGGCGTCAGGGGCGGCGCCATGCCGATGGCGAGCACGACGACGCCTCGGACGGGGATCGCGAGCGTGATGGAGCTGAGGCCTTGGAGTCGTTGCCGGATGGGCTGGCCTGGCTGGAGGCCGCTGCCGCCCGCCACACCAGCGGCGACACCGCGCGCATGGCCCAGCGCCTGCTCGATGATTTCCGCCGCGCCGTGCTCGGCCCGATCGCCCTGGAGCGCCCGCCCCAGAAAACCGCCGCCGCTGTGGAGGCATGAGCGTGTTCGGGGCAGGTGAAGGGGAGTTGATCACGCTCCACTACCCCCGGCCCCTGCCGATGCGGCTCGATCGCTGGCTGGTGGCCCAGCGGCCGGAGCAGAGCCGTGCCCGCATTCAGAAATTCATCGATGCCGGCCTGGTGCGGGTGAACGGCAGCCCGGGCCGCGCCAAGACACCGCTGCGGCCTGGAGATTGCGTGGAGCTGTGGATGCCGCCGCCGGAACCGCTTCCCTACCTGATCCCGCAGCCGATCCCGCTCGACATCCTCTACGAGGACAGCCACCTGATCGTGCTCAACAAGCCTGCCGGGCTCACGGTGCACCCGGCCCCCGGCAACAAGGACGGCACCCTGGTCAACGGCCTGCTGCACCACTGCCCCGACCTGCCGGGCATCGGCGGCGAGCGGCGGCCGGGCATCGTGCACCGCCTCGACAAGGACACCACCGGCTGCATCGTGGTGGCGAAGAGTCAGCAGGCCCTGGTGAACCTGCAACGCCAGATCCAGCAGCGCGTGGCCTCCCGCGACTACCTGGGTGTGGTGCACGGGGCGCCCCAGGCGGAGTCCGGCACGATCGAGGCCGCCATCGGCCGCCACCCGATCGACCGCAAGAAGTACGCCGTGGTGGCCGACGACAAGGGCCGGCTGGCGCGCACCCACTGGCGCCTGATCGAGCGGCTGGGCGATTACTCCCTGCTGCGTTTCAAGCTCGACACCGGCCGCACCCACCAGATCCGTGTGCACGGCGCCCACATCGGCCACCCGATCGTGGGGGATGCCACCTACAGCCGCTGCCGGCGCCTGCCGATCGAGCTGCCGGGCCAGGCCCTGCATGCGGTGGCCCTGGGCCTCGACCACCCGATCAGCGGCGAGCGGCTGAGCTTTGAGGCGCCGCTGCCGCCCGCCTTCACGGCGCTGCTCGCGGTGCTGCGCCGCCGTCAGCCCGCGCACCACGCCCAGCCGGCAGCCGCCACCGGCGACAGCCCCGCAGACCCGTTGCCCTAGCCGGGGCCCGCGTCTGCGGCACTCCGGCGCCGCCGCTCCCGCAGCGATTCGTCGCGCATTAGCTCGTACATGGTGTTGTGCTCAAACAGATCGGCCACGGCGATCGCCGTGCTCACGGCGAAGCCGATCGGCAGCAGCAGGGCGTAGTCCTTGCTGAGCTCGAAGGTGAGCAGGATCGCGGTGAGCGGCGTGCGGGTGAGGGCCCCCAGGAAGGCGCCGCCGCCGGCGAACAGCAGCGTGGACGGGGCGTAATCGAACAGCACCTGACACACCTGCTGCACCAATGTGCCCAGCGAGGCTCCCACCACCAGCGCCGGTGCCAGGAAGCCTCCGGGGGCGTCAGCCGCCACAGCCAGGGCAGTACCGGCCGCCTGCACGATCAATGCCACCAGGGCATTCAGCGGCGTGCTCAACCCGAGCAGGGCGCTGAAGCCGAGCCGATCGGGATTGTCGAAGCTGGGATTGAGCAGGGAGGAGGCCAGGCCGATCCCCAGGCCCACCAGACCCAGCTGCTGCCACAGCGACAGATGCAGGCGGAAGAACCCCCGGCGCAGGCGCACGATGACCCGTTGGTAGAGCATCGCCAGCGCGCCGGCGGTCGCGCCCAGAAGCATCAGCAGGGGGATGTCCACCAGGCGGAAATCGGTGAGGCGCGAGGGGTCCTCGATCACCGGCAGCAGCTGCCGTAACCACAGCGGCCCGCTTTCATGGCCATCGAACAGCCGGGTCCAGGTGATCGTGGCGAAGATGGCGAAGGCGACGACGGCATTGCTGCGCACCGTGCTGCCTTTGAACATCTCCTCGAGCGTGTAGGCCAGGCCGCCGAGCGGCGCGTGAAAGATCGCCGCCAGGCCAGCGCCACTGCCGATCGCCACGGCCAGCCTGCGTTCCCGCGGTGGGGCCTGCAGGCCGTCGGCGGTGGCGCGGCCCACCACGGCGCCGATCTGGATCGAGGGGCCCTCCGGCCCCACCGGCAGGCCGCTGCCGATGGCGATGCCGCTGGCCAGCAGCTTGACGATCGCCAACCGCCAGGTCATCGGGATCGGCACCCCCTCCAGCCAGAGCATCACCTGCACGATTCCCGATCCCTTCGCCTCCGGCTCGAAGGCGCTGATCAGGCCACCGGCCACCGCGCCGCCCAGGCCGCCCATCAGCGGCAGCACGATCCAGCGGGGCAGCACGTCCGCCAGCTGCAGCCGCAGGCTGTTCAGCAGCTGGGTTTCGCCGCTGTACAACCGGATCGCCACGGCCACGCCGATGCCGATGGCGTTCACCAGCAGCAGCAGGCGCAGCAGGCGCCTGACGGCCTGGCGGCGCTCCGGGGCTGTCAGCGCCATGTCAGGTCAGGGCCGGCAGGCGTGGACTGGCCGCCACCAGCTGCCGGGTGATCGCCGCCTGGGGCGCTGCCAGCAGCTGATCGCCAGGCCCTTCCTCCACGATCCGGCCGCCGTCGAGCACGATCACCCGCTGGCAGAAGCCGCCGGCCAGGGCCAGGTCGTGGGTGATGAAGATCAGCCCCAGCCCCAGCCGCTGCTGCAGGGCGCGCAGCAGGGCGAGCACCTCGGCCTGCACTTCCGCATCCAGCATGCTCACGCTCTCGTCGCAGAGCAGCACGCTCGGCTCCAGCACCAGCGCCCGGGCGATCGCCACCCGCTGCTGCTGGCCGCCGGAGAGCTGCCGCGGCAGACGGTTTTCGAAGGCCTCGGCCGGGCTCAGCCCCACCGCTTCCAGCCCGGCGCGGGCCCTGGCGCGTGCCTCCGGCCGGCTGGCCAGGCCATGGATGCGCAGCGGGTCGGCCACCGCCGCACCCACCGTCATCACGGGGTTAAGGCAGGCCAATGGATCCTGGAACACCATCTGCAGGCGCCGCCGCTGGCGGCGCAGCTCCGGCCCCCGCAGTTGCAGCAGGTCGCGGCCCTGCAGCCGCACGGCGCCACCGCGCACGGGCGCCAACCCCATCAGGGCGCGGCAGAAGGTGCTCTTGCCGCAGCCTGAGGCCCCCACCACCCCCACCGTTTCGCCTTCGCGCAGCTCCAGGCTCACCCCATCCACCGCCTTGAGCCAGCGCTGCCGGAAGGGGAGCGAGGGCAGCGGGTGCCAGGAGCGCAGTCCCTCCACCTCCAGCAGGGGTGGGCCGCTGGCCGGTGGGGGCGTGAGGCCGCCTTCGCGCCGCCGGGCCGCCGCCACCAGCCGCTGGGACAGGGGGGCCTGCGGCCGGGTGAGCAGGGTATGGGCGGGAGCCTCCTCCACCAGCCGCCCGGCTTCGAGCACGGCGATCCGGTCGCACCAGCGCCCGGCCATCGCCAGGTCGTGGCTGATCAGCAGCAGGGCGCTGCCGGTTTCGCGGCAGAGGCCCGTGAGTTCGGCCATCACCTGGCCCGCCACCGCCACATCGAGGCTGGTGGTGGGTTCATCGGCGATCACCAGTGCCGGCTCCAGGGCCATCGCCAGGGCGATCGCCAGCCGCTGGCGCATGCCACCGCTGAATTCATGGGGATAGCTGCCGTAGCGCTCCGGGTTGATGCCCACCCGCTCCAGCAGCTCCTGGGCCCGGCGCCGCACCTGGCGACGGCCCCAGAGCGGCCGGTGGGCGGTGAGCGTGTCGCCCAGGTGATCGCCGATGCGCAGCAGTGGGTTGAGCCGGGTCATCGGGTCCTGGAACACCAGGCCCACGGCTTCGCCCCTCAGGCGCTGCAGGGCGGCACGGCGCAGACGGCGCGGGTCCTGGCCGCACAGCAGCAGCTCGCCGCTGCATTGGCTTCCTGCCGGCAGCAGTTGCACCACGGCGCGGGCCACCGTGCTCTTGCCGCAGCCGGAAGGCCCCACCAGCGCCAGACGGTCCCCAGGGTCGAGGCGCAGATCCAGGCCATCGAGGGTGGCAGGACCCTCCGGGGCGCCCGAGTAGCGCACCGTCAGCTGGTGGATCTGGAGCACTGGAGCGCTGGACCGGGAGCTGGCCATGGTGTGAGCGGATCGTGACCGGGCAGCGGGCCCAGCATGGGGGATCCGCGCCCGATCTGCTCATTCCGCGTGGCGCCTGCCTACGCTGAACGCCAGAGGAAACCTGTAGATGCTCGAAGCGGCGGCAGGAACCCGAATCGCCCCGATCGAGGTCAACGGACTCCCCGCTGTTCCTGACCGCTCGAAGGAGGCCGGGGCAGCTGGAGGCGCTCTTTCCCCTGCGGCCAGCACCACCCAGCGCCGCCTGCGCGACGCCGAGGCTTACGGCGTCGTCCTGCCCGACTGGCTGCGCACCTGCCTGGAGCGGGTGCAGACCGGCGACGACCAGCCCGGTGCCGCCATGCCCCCCAGCCATGGCGAAACGCTGCTCGCCAACGCCTTCGATTTCGCCTTCCAGCTGCACGACGGCCAGGTGCGGGCCACCGGCGAGCCCTACATCATTCATCCGATCGCGGTGGCCGATCTGCTGCGCGACATCGGCGCCGGCCCCGGTGTGATTGCCGCCGGCTTCCTGCACGACGTGGTGGAGGACACGGAGGTGAGCCCGGAGGAGCTGGAAGCCCAGTTCGGCGCTGAGGTGCGTGCGCTGGTGGAAGGGGTCACCAAGCTGGGCGGCATTCATTTCACTGACCGCACCGAAGCCCAGGCGGAGAACCTGCGCCGCATGTTCCTGGCGATGGCCAGTGACATCCGGGTGGTGCTGGTAAAGCTGGCCGACCGGCTGCACAACATGCGCACAATCGGCGCCCTGCGGCCCGAGAAGCAGCAGCGCATCGCCCGGGAAACCCGCGAGATCTATGCACCACTCGCCAATCGTCTCGGCATCGGGCGGTTCAAGTGGGAACTGGAAGATCTCGCCTTCAAGATCCTTGAACCTGCCGCCTATCAGGAGATCAAGGAGCAGGTGGCCAGCAAGCGCAGCGACCGCGAGGATCGCCTGGCGGTGACCGTGGCGCTGCTGCGCAAACGGCTGGCGGCGGTGGGGCTCACCAACTGCGATGTGAGTGGCCGGCCGAAGCATCTTTATGGCATCTGGAGCAAGATGCAGCTCCAGCAGAAGGCCTTCCACGAGATCTTCGACGTGGCGGCGCTGCGCATCCTCACGCCGAATCTGGAGAGCTGTTACCGCGCTCTGGCCGTGGTGCATGACACCTTCCGCCCGATTCCCGGCCGCTTCAAGGACTACATCGGCCTGCCCAAGCCCAATGGTTATCAGTCGTTGCACACGGCTGTGATCGGCCGGCACCGGCCCATTGAAGTGCAGATCCGCACCACCGAGATGCACCAGGTGGCGGAGTACGGCATCGCCGCCCACTGGAAATACAAGGAGGGCGGCTCACCTGCGGATGGCGGCACCACGGAACGCTTCAACTGGCTGCGGCAGCTCGTTGACTGGCAGCAGGACGGCGGCGGTGACGACAGCAGCGATTACCTCGCCTCGATCAAGGAGGACCTCTTCGATGAGGAGGTGTTCGTATTCACACCGCATGGGGATGTTGTGGGGCTGCGCAAGGGCGCCACGGCGGTTGATTTTGCTTTCCGTATTCACTCGGAAGTGGGCAATCACTGCCAGGGCGTACGCATCAACGACCGCCTCTGCCCCCTCGCCACCCAGCTGAGGAATGGCGACTTCGTGCAGATCATCACGGCGAAATCTGCCCACCCGAGCCTCGACTGGCTCAACTTCGTGGCCACACCCACGGCCCGCAATCGCATCCGCCAGTGGTACAAGCGCAGCCACCGCGATGAGAACATCCTGCGCGGCCGCGATCTGCTGGAGCGGGAGCTGGGCCGCGACGGTTTCGAGGCGCTGCTGAGCGGCGAGGCGATGGCCAAGGTGGCCCGCCGCTGCAACCTGGTGGGCACTGAAGACCTGCTGGCGGCGCTCGGTTTCGGCGGCGTCACCCTGCATCAGGTGGTGAACCGCCTGCGCGAGGAGATACGCCTCGCCACCGAAGCGGCGGCACCGGTGCTCACTAATGAGCAGGTGGCCGCTGCCGTTTCGGCTGGCCGGCCGGAAGCGCCGGTGGCATCACCCGCCTCAGGCAGCCCGATCCTGGGGGTGGAGGGGCTGGAGTACCGGCTCGGTGGCTGCTGCGGCCCACTGCCCGGTGAGCCGATCGTGGGCGCGGTGGCGCTGGGCAACCACGGCATCACGATTCACCGGCAGGACTGCGGCAATGTGACCCAGGTGCCGGTGGAGCGGCGTCTGCCGGTGCGCTGGAACCCGATCGGTGAAGCCCACCAGCGGCGCTATCCGGTGCGGCTGCGCATCGAGGTTCTCGATCGGGTCGGGGTGCTGAAGGACATCCTCACCCGCCTGGCCGATCACCGCATCAACGTGAGCGATGCGCGGGTGCGCACCAGCGTGGGCAAACCGGCCACGATCGATCTGAAGGTGGAATTCGTGAGCGCCGCCCAGATGGGCACCACCATGGATCAGATCCGCTCGATGGCGGATGTGCTGGATCTCTGCCGCACCGGCAACGGCTGACCACACCTGCCGGTTGACGCGGCTTCTTCCTCAGGTCTTCAGCAGCGGCTTGACCGCATAAATCATCCGGTCGGCGTAGCCAAGATGGGCGTAGAGGCGGTGGGCTCGTTCGTTCTGTGCCAGCACGGCGATACCCGACACTTCACAACCCTTCGCCTGGAAGTAGCTTTCGACCGCGGCCATCAGCCGCGTGGCCACCCCCTGGCCACGAAAATCTTCCGACACAAACAACTCAAGAACTTCGCCCTCCCGCTGCACCGTGTTGCCGATGGCTTCGTAATAAGGCGGGGCTTTCACGATTCCTGCCACCATTCCCGCTGGCTGATCACCACTCACGGCCACCAGGATCACACCGTCCCCGCCGGCAACGCGCTTCTGCAGATCCTGCGCATAGGCCTCTCCATAGCCCTCCGGGCAGATGATCCGCTGCGTTGGATCGAGGGGCATGAGCGATTGCTGCAGCCCCGTGATGTAGTGGGCGATCAGGTGCAGTTCTTCGCTGCGGATGGGCCGGATTTCAAGGTGGGGGTTCATGGGGATCGGCGCAGCCGCGGCTTCGGGGATGGTGCGCCACACACGGTGAAGCCCTCTCCGGCTGCGCGATTCTGCAGCAGCTGTACCGGGCGACCCGGTGGCAGACCACTCGTTGCGCCACGCGCAGTTTCACTTGCTGCCCATGCCCGCCAGCCCCAATCCCCTGCTCGCCTTGCCCTTCGAGCCCTCGATCGAGGCGCTGGGTGAGGCCTACTGGGATGTGGTGGAGGCGGCCGCCTTCCCCCAGAGCCGCCTGCGCTTTCGCAACGATCCGCTGCTGCAGCAGCTCGGGGTGGATCCGGCCACGGTGAGCGACGCGGATCTGGAGGCGGCCTACGGGCGCTTCGAAGGGCGCACGCCGCTGCTGGCCCTGCGCTATCACGGCTATCAGTTCGGCACCTACAACCCGTTTCTCGGCGATGGGCGCGGCTTCCTCTACGGCCAGCTGCGCGATCGCCACGGTGCCCTGCAGGACCTCGGCACCAAGGGGTCTGGCACCACGCCCTGGAGCCGTGGCGGGGATGGCCGCCTCACGCTCAAGGGCGGCGTGCGCGAGGTGATCGCCTCCGAAGCCCTGCACCGCCTCGGTGTCACCACCAGCCGCACACTCAGCCTGGTGGAAACGGGAGAGGGGCTGTGGCGCGGCGATGAGCCCTCCCCCACCCGCAGTGCGGTGATGGTGCGCGTGGCCCGCACCCACCTGCGCTTCGGCACCTGCGAGCGGTTGCTGCACCTGCGCCAGCCCGGCCAGCTCGAACGGTTGTTGCGCCATGTGGTGGCCGTGTACTACCCCCACATCGCCGCCGCCCATCCCCCCGCTGCCGATGGCCGCGCCCTGGCGGCCCTGCTGGCGTTCTACGGCGAACTGGTGGAGCGGGTGGCGCGCCTGGCGGCCGAATGGATGGCGGCCGGCTTCATCCATGGCGTGCTCAACACCGACAACATGTCGCTGGTGGGCGAAAGCTTCGATTACGGCCCCTTCGCTTTCCTCGAAACCTGGGATCCGGGCTTCACCGCCGCCTACTTCGACCACAGCGGCCTGTACGCCTACGGCCAGCAGCCGCTGATCTGCCACCACAACCTGCGCCTGCTGCAGGAGCCCCTGGTGATGCTGCTGCCGCGTGCCGAGCTGGAAGCGCGGCTGGAGCGGTTCGTGCCCACCTACGACCACCACTACCGCCACTGCCTGATGCGCCGCCTTGGTTTTGATGCCGGCGCCGTGGCGGCGGTGGTCGATCGCGGCGGCGATCTGGTTGACCCGGTGCCGCTGGCCCTGCAGCTGCTGGCCGCCTGGCCGGTGGCCTACGGCAGCTTCTTCGCCGCCCTCGCTAACCGCATCGCCAGTTGCGGCCTGCCGGAAGAAGCCGAAGCCCTGGCGCCGTTCGTGCCTGGGGCCCCTGCGCCACCGCCTGATCGCTGGGCCGCCTGGCGGGAGGCCTGGTGGAGCTGGTCGTCGGCGCTGCCGCCCGAGCGTCAACTCGGCATCGCCACCACCCTGCGGCGCTGGAATCTGCCGGTCACGCCGGTGCGGGGCGAGATCGAGCGCCTCTGGCAGGCGATCGACACGGCGGACGACTGGAACCCCCTCCAGCAATGGCTGGATGGCTGTGTGGCCTCTGCTGGCGTCCCCTGACCTCAGGCGTCTTCGGGTGTTTGGCGCTACAGCTGCCCCAGCGGGGCTCTGTCTGAATTCAGTCACCGGTTTCCGTCTCGATGCCTCGCCATGACCTCCGAACAGGCCGCCCAGCTGATCGACGACACCCTCGACCTCGTGCATCAACGCCTCCAGACGCTCGAAGCTGACCGCCAGGGCCGCGAGCACAGGGCGCTGGCCGCTGAATTCCGTGAGTGGCGCCAGCCCAGTGGCGGCCACATCGACCTGATGCTCTGCCCCGGCTTCAGCCGCGGCTGAATGCCTGGCCCTGCCGCAGCCGAGACTGGAGCGTCCGTCGCCGCCGGGGCCGGTTGGATTGGCACGACACCATCGCTGCGATCGCCACGGCCGTGGCACCGGGTCTGGGGAGTGTGGCGATCGTCAGGATGTCCGGCCCGGCGGCGGAGTCGATCGGCCGCACCCTGTTCCGCGCCCCCGGGCAGCAGGTCTGGGACAGCCACCGCGTGCTCTATGGCCATGTGGTGGACCCGGCCAGCGGCGAACGGGTGGATGAGGCTCTGCTGCTGCTGATGAAGGCACCGCGCAGCTTCACCCGCGAGGACGTGGTGGAACTGCACTGCCACGGTGGCCTGATCGCCGTGCAGCGCGTGCAGGCGCTGGTGCTGGCTCACGGCTGCCGCCGTGCCGCCGCCGGTGAATTCAGCCAGCGGGCCTTTCTGAACGGTCGCCTCGATCTCACCCGCGCCGAGGCGATCGGCGACCTGATCGCCGCCCGCAGCCAACGGGCCGCCCAGCTGGCGATGGCGGGCCTCGATGGCGGCCTGCAGCGCCGCATCACCGCCTTGCGTGAGCAGCTGCTCGACCAGCTGGCCGAACTGGAGGCACGGGTGGATTTCGAGGAGAACCTGCCGCCGCTCGATGCCGCCGCCGTGGTGGCGGCGCTCACGGCGGTGCGCCAGGCGCTCGAGGCTCTGGTGGCCGAGGCGCGCCAGGGGGAGTTGTTGCGTGATGGGCTGCGGGTGGCGATCGTGGGACGCCCCAACGTGGGCAAGTCGAGCCTGCTCAACCGGCTAAGCCGCCGGGAGCGCGCGATCGTGACCGACACCCCCGGCACCACCCGCGACCTGCTCGAAAGCGAGCTGGTGCTGGAGGGTGTGCCGCTCACCCTGCTCGACACGGCCGGCATTCGCCCCACCAGCGATGCGGTGGAACGCCTCGGCATCGCGCGCAGCCGCGCCGCCCTGGCCGCCGCCGATGCGGTGCTGCTGCTGTTCGATCTCACCACCGGCTGGAGCGACGACGACCAGGAGCTGCGCGACCTGGTGCCGGACGGTGCGGTGCTGCTGCTGGTGGGCAACAAGGCCGATGGCGCCGGCCTTGCCACCGGTGCGGTGGCCCCGACCGGCCCCGGGTTTCCGCTCGAGGTGGCGATCAGCGCCCGCACCGGCGAGGGCTGCGATGTGCTCGTGGAGATGCTGCTGCAGCGCTGTGGGGCCACCGAGTTGCAGGGCCTGCAGGTAGCGCTCAATGGCCGTCAGCGCGAGCTGGCCGCCGCCGCTGCCGCTGCCCTCGGCCGCAGCCTGGAGGCCGCCGCGGCCGAGCTGCCGTGGGATTTCTGGACGATCGACCTGCGCGCCGCCGTGCGCAGCCTCGGTGAGATCACCGGCGAGGAGGTGAGCGAAGCCGTGCTCGACCGGGTGTTCGCACGCTTCTGCATCGGCAAATGAAACGGGGCGGAGCACTGGAAAGAGGGCTGAGCACAATGGCCTCACGGCGTGGAGCTGTGCGGTGATCGATCCCAGGGCTCAGCTTCCGTTGGAGCAGCGCCAGGCCATCGGCGCCGCCGCTCTGGCGGCCCTGCTCACGGTGGCCCGCTGCAATGGCGCGCCCACGGCCAAGGCCCTCGCCGCCATCCGCGGCGTGCGTGATCACCTGCTGCAGATCGACTGCGACCTGGAGGCGCTGGCGCCGATCAGCCCCGACCAGCTGGCCGAACGGGTGCGGGCCGTCACTGCCGATCCCCAGTGGCGCGAGCGCATCCTGCGCGGCATGACCCTGGTGGCCCTGCTCGATGGCACGCCCTCCCCGGCGCAGCAGCAGCTGCTGGAGCAGGCGGCGGCAGCCCTGGCGGTGGACCCGGCGCCGGTGCGCACCTTTGGCCAGGTGATGGAGCAGCGGCTGACCATGGTGCGCCTCGACATCGCCCGGCGCGGCTTCATCGCGTCGGCGGCGCGGGCCACCCTGGAGCAGGAGGGGCTGCGCGGTGCCCTGGGGGTGGCGCGGGTGCTGCTGCGGCAGGAGGACACGGCCATGGCGGAGCGCTACCGCGCCCTGCGCCACTACCCCGCCGGCAGCTTCGGCCTGGCCTATGCCGCCTTCATCGACCGCAACCGCTTCGGATTCCCCGGAGAGCTGGGCTGCCCGCCGCCGCCGGTGATGCACCACGACTGCTGCCACGTGCTGGGCGGTTACGGCACCACTGCCGCCGAAGAGGGGGCTGTGCTCGGCTTCCAGGCGGGCTTCGAGCGGGTGGATCCTTTCTATGTGCTGATGTTCGCGCTGGCGGAATTCGAGCTGGGCATCGGCGCCACCCCGTTCATCCCGGGTGAGCGTGAGGCGCTCGATGTGGAGCGCCTGTTCGCCGGCATGGCCCACGGCGCCCAGGTGTCGGTGGATCTGATTGCCGCCATCGACCCCTGGGACCACTTCGCCGACCCGCTGGAGCTGGTGCGCCAGCGCTTCAACGTGCTGCCCCGCGGCCGGGAGCCCGAATGGCCGGCGGCGATCACGAGCTGAGCTGTCCTGCCTGCCGCTGCCTGCGGCTCCCTTCCTCCGCCTCCCCCCGCCTTTCCCGGTGACACATCCGCCCCTGCTGCCTTTCAGCCCTGCTCTTGAACAGCAGCTGCGTGGCTGGCTGGCTGAAGATCTCGGCCGCGGCGATCTCACCGCCCCGGCCCTGACGGGCGCCTGGGGCCGAGCCCACTGGATCGCCAAGGCCGATGGGGTGTTCTGCGGCGGCGTGCTGGTGGAGCCCCTGTTCCGGCTGCTGGATGCGGGAGTGGTGGTGCGCGATCGGCTGGCGGAGGGGACGCCGGTGCGGGCCGGGCAAGTGTTGCTGGAGCTGGAGGGGGCAGCGCCGGCCCTGGTGGCGGGGGAACGCACGGCCCTCAACCTGGCCATGCGCCTGAGCGGCATCGCCACCGCCACCGCTCGGCTGGTGGCTGAGCTGGCGGGCAGCGGCGTGGCCCTGGCCGACACGCGCAAGACCACGCCCGGCCTGCGGCTGCTGGAGAAGTACGCCGTGCGCTGCGGCGGCGGTTTGAACCACCGCTTCGGCCTCGATGACGCGGCCATGCTCAAGGAGAACCACCTGGCCTGGAGCGGCGGGGTGGGGCCGGCGATCGCGGCCGTGCGGGCGGCGGCGCCCTGGCCGGCGCGAGTGATCGTGGAGGCGGAAACCGCCGCCGAGGCCGAAGCCGCCGTGCGTGCCGGCGCCGATGCGGTGCTGCTCGATGAATTCGTCCCGCCGGCCCTGCAGGCGTTGGTGCCGCAGCTGCGGGCTCTGGCGGCGGCGCAGGGGCGGGCGGTGGTGCTGGAAGCGTCGGGGGTGCAACCTGAACAGCTGCGGGATTACGCCGCCACCGGCATCGATCTGCTCTCCACCAGCGCGCCGGTCACCCGCAGCCGGTGGCTGGATCTGAGTATGCGCTACCTCCCGAGCGGCGGCTGAGCCTGGCCACCACCCGGGCCTGGCGTCGTGGACCTGGCGTTGTGGATTTATGGCGTTGGTTCCAGGCTGGTGGCGCGCCTGGCCCAGTGGCATCAGAGTGATGCCGGGTTATCGATGCCGTGAGCCATGCCGTTCTGCCGCTTCTCGAGCCCGAGCCTTCGGCTCACCTCGGTGGTCCTTGCCTTGCTGGCGGCCGTGATGCCGGCCGCAGCGGCTCGTGCAGAGGGGGTGCTGCAGCGGGTGGCCGTCACCGGTGAGCTGGTGGTGGGGAGCGAACCCCTGCTACCCCCCCTCAGCTTCCGCGACAGCAGTGGCCAGCCCGTCGGCTATGGGGTGGAGGTGGTGCGCCGGGTCCAGGCAGAGCTGTCTGCAGCACTGGGGCGGCCGATCACTGTGCGGTTCGAGCCGGTGAGCGATCCCGCCGAGCTGGTGCGCCGTGTGGGCAAGGGAGAACTGGCCCTCGCCTGCGGTGTGCCCTTCTCCTGGGCCCGCGATGCCCAGGTGGATTACACCCTGCCGATCGGGCTCTCCGGCATCCGCGTGCTGGCCCCGGCGGGCCGGATCGATGGCTCAGCGGCCTCGCTGCTGGGCCGCCGCATCGGTGCCGTGCCGGGTTCCCTCGGTGAGGCGGTGTTGAAGGGTATCCAGCCCAAGTCACGCGCCGTTCCCTTCGCCGGGCTGGGGGAGGCGGTGGTGGCGCTGCAGGCCGGCCAGCTGGACGGCGTGATGGGGGACACCACCCTGCTGATCGGCAAGGTCAGCAGCCTCGGTGCCACCGGTCTGGTGGTCACGCCGGAGCTGCCCTATGAGCGCTACGCGGTGGGTTGCGTGGTGCCTGAAAACGATTCCGCCTTCCGTGACTTCACCAACCTGGCAATCGCTCGACTGCTGCAGGGCTATGTGGACGGTGATCCCGAGGCAGTGGCCAGCGTGGATCGCTGGGTGGGTCCGAAGGGGATGCTGGGGGTGCCGTCTGAGCGCATTCGCACCTATTTCGAAACGGTGTTGCTGAATTACGAGGCGATCCGTCCCCAGGGTCCAGCGGCAGCGTCTTCCGCCCCGTCTGCGCCCTGAGTCACCCCGCCCCACGCCCTCGCCCTCCGCTTCTTCCGTTCTCCAGGTTTCACTTCCGATGGCTTTCCTTCCGCGTCCCAGGCAGTTCGGCTTTCTGTTGTTCCTGGCGATCCTGCCGCTGATCCCGGCCGCCGAAGCGCTGGCTGCCGCTGGCGCCGCCAGCCCGAGCCGCGACGGCCCTGAACCGGACAGCCTCAGCGTGGAGGCCCGTCTGCGCCGCATCGCCGGGGCGGTTCGCGAGCTGGAAACCGGCGCGGTCCATGGCCAGGATCTGGCCGTCGATGGCCAGGAGCCGGCAGCAACCAAGGCCATCCCTGACGACGTGCTGGCCTACGTGTTTGTGAACGGGCCGCGGGTCGGTTGGCGCAATGGCGGCTTCTCTAACGGTGGCTTCCGCAATGGCGGCTTCTGGAACGGCGGCTTCCGCAACGGAGGTGGCTGGCCTAACGGCGGCTTCGGCAATGGGGGGTTCCGCAATGGCGGCGGCTTCCGCAACTTCTGGTGAGCCGTTGACCTCCCCCGCGTTCGGTCCCCTGCGGCTGCTGGTGGTGCAGCCCACCCCGTTCTGCAACCTCGACTGCGACTACTGCTATCTGCCCAGCCGCGACGACCGCAGCCGGCTGCCGCTGGAGCTGCTGGAGCGCACGCTGGAGCGGGTGCTGGACAGCCCCTTCGCCACCGACGACTTCACCCTGCTCTGGCATGCCGGTGAGCCGCTCACCATGCCGATCGCCTTCTACGACGAGGCCACCGCGCTGATCCGCTCCGTACTGGCCCGCCGGGACGGTCCGCCGCTGCAGATCGCGCAGTCGTTGCAGACCAACGCCATGACGATCGACGCCGCCTGGTGCGATTGCTTCGAGCGCAACGACATCCACGTGGGTGTGAGCCTGGATGGCCCCGCCTTCCTGCACGACGCCCACCGCCGCACCCGCACCGGCCTGCCCAGCCATGCCGCCAGCCTGCGGGGCATCGGCTGGCTGCAGCGCCGCGGCATCCCCTTCCAGGTGATCGCCGTGCTCACCGACGACGCCCTCGATCACGCCGACACCCTGTTCGACTTCTTCCACGGCCATGGCATGGACAACCTGGCCTTCAACATGGAGGAAACCGAGGGAGAGAATCTCAGCTCCACCCTGTCCCGCCCCCGCTCGGAGGCGCGCTACCAGGCGTTTCTTGAGCGTTTCTGGGAGCGGCTGCGGGCCGAGCCCGGCGCTCTGCGCCTGCGGGAGTTCGATGAGATCGCCGGCCTCGCCTGCGGCGATCAGCGGCTGGCACGCACCGACATGAACCACCCGTTCGCGATCGTGAACGTGGATGCGCGCGGCAACTTCTCCACCTTTGACCCCGAGCTGCTGTCGGTGGCCACCGCCGCCTACGGCGATTTCGCCTTCGGCAACGTGATCACCGACAGCCTGGAATCCGTGGTGGATAGCGCCAAGTTCCAGCAGGTGTACAGCGAGATCCGCTCCGGCGTGGAGCGCTGCCGGGCCGAGTGCGAGTACTTCGGCCTCTGCGGCGGCGGCGCCGGCAGCAACAAGTACTGGGAGCGCGGCACCTTCGACTGCAGCGAGACCAAGGCCTGCCGCTACCGCATCAAGCTCAGCGCCGATGTGGTGATGGCGGGCCTGGAGCGGGAACTGGAGCTCACCGGCTGAGCGGAGCCCTCAACCATCACTGGGCCAGAACTCCGGCTCGTCGAGCATGGGCCGCTCCAGCGGCAGCACGTGGAAGCGGCGGCGGATCTCCAGCAGGGGCTCGCTGGCGAGGGCGAGGTGATCGAGCCGGCTGAAATCACCGCTGCAGGCGGCGCCGCGGCGCCAGGCTTCCGCCAGCAGCTCAGGGGCGCCCGGCAGATCGAGTGCCCCCCGTTTGCCGTTGAGGCCGTTGTAGGGCTCGCCGTCGCCGCCGTAGGGCACGAACTGGCTGTCGTCGCCGTGCACGAACAGGCCCACCTCATGGATGAGGAAGTTGGCGAGCGAGGCCATCCAGTTGGCGTCGTCGTTGCGGAGCGCCAGCTTGAAGGCACCCAGGGCGATCTCGCCTGGCCCCGTCGGTTCGTAGCCGGTGATCACGTGGTTCATGTCATGGCTCACGTAGTAGGCGGGGTTCGGGGTGTTCCGGGCCGGCAGGGGCAGGCCGTTGCGCGCGTAGAACTGCACGAAGGCCCAGCCGAGGCTGCCGTGGGGGCAGTCGCGCAGCCCCTGCACCTGGGCGAAGAAGGCGTCACCGGGATCGCCGCCCTGATCCTTGCCAGGCTGCTTGCTGGGATCCGCCATCAGGGCGCCGTGGCGGGCGGACAGTTCGGGCATAAAGGCGGCGTAGCAGCGCACGAAGCTGGCGGTGGCTTCCGCGGCGGTGCGATGGAAGAGGTCCTGCACGAGGCGCAGCTCCACGCCGTGCATGCCGAAGGCGCCGCTGAAGGCCTCCAGCCGCTGCAGCTGGGCGGCGCTGCGGGGATGGCGGCAAAGCTCCAGCATCAACGCCAGCTGCAGGAAGCGGCGGCGGCTGTCGTCGTCTGGCAGCCGGGCCGCCAGCTCCTCGGGCGGCAGCGGGGCGCTGGCCGTGAGTTCGTCTGGGGTGAGGCCGAGCAGGTGCACTCCCAGGCTGCGCAGCAGCCGCGCCTGCTCATCGCTGGCGCCGCCCTCTACGGCGACCAGATCGCGCAGCCCGCCCACCAAGGTGCGTGCCAGCGGGGGAGGGAAGGGTTGCAGCATCGACGGTGGGGCCGCACCCCGCCATTCAAGCGCTGCCCGCCGCCGACGGTCCGCTCTCCGCCGCCGTGATCCGCTCCAGTTGCAGGGCATCGGTGCAGCCGTCGTGGCCCTGGTCGTAGCGGCTGGAGCAGAAGAAGCCCCGCCAGCCCGGCGGCAGCTCGGCCAGCAGCGACACGGCGTAGGGATGGCGCCGTGCCACCCGTTCGATCGTGTGGGCGGGGTAGAGGCGCACCGCATGGCGGCTGATGCGGCAGAGCTCGCTCAGGGCCCGACGGTGCCAGGCCAGATCGAATTCTTCACCGCTGGAGAGGCCGCCATCGCGCAGGGGGGCATAGGCGAAGAGCAGGTGGCCGCTGAGCACCAGATCGAAGCTCTGATCCGGGAAGGGGAGCTCCGGCAGGGAGCCGTTGCGGTAGTGCTGCGGATGGCGGCGGCGATCCTCCAGAAAGGCCTGCAGCGCCTGCATGTGCTCCTCGCGGCAGGCCTCCAGATCGAAATCGGGCCGCAGCGCTGCGCTGCTGCGCAGGCCTGCCATGGTGCGCTCCAGATCGGCCAGGGCCTGGCGTTCGAGCTCCTGCTCCGGCAGGGCGTAGAGGGGATCCACCGCCACCACCTCCCCCACCAGGCCGCGCAGCCGCGCCGAGAGCGAACCGGGCCCGCCGGGGCAGTCGAGCACGCGGGCGTCGCGCCACTGCTCCAGGTCTCCTTCGAGGTTGAACATCGTCAGGGCCTGCTCCCCCAGACGCCCGTAGAACACCACGGAGGCAAGTTGCATGCGGTTTTGAGGCGGTGGGATTGTGCGGTGAACGGGGCGTTCACCTGCTCCGCCAGCGAGCTCCGCCATCCTGGCCGGCCACCCATGGTGTGGGCAGCCCAGTAGCGCAGCTCGCTCCAGTTGTGCATGCTTCCAGAACCTGCCCGGCTGGTTGCCATCGGCCCAGAGGGGATGATCAGGGTGCCTCCCCCCTGCCGGGAGCGCCATGCTTCCGTACCCGCTGCCCATGCTCCGCCTCGCCCAAGCCCTCGACAGCCAGCTGCGCGCGGCGATGCAGCGGGCCTTCCCCGTGGAAGCCTTAGGCGAGGAGATCTCAGAGATGTTCGGGGCAGGGGGCCTGCGGCTGGATCCGCAGCTGGCGCCGGCCACCAAGCCGGAATTCGGTGATTTTCAGGCGAACGGTGCCCTCTCCCTCGCCAAGCCGCTGCGCCAGGCGCCGCGGGCCATTGCCACGGCGATCGTTGAGCAGCTGGCGGCCGATCCGGCCTTCACCGCGCTCTGCCTGGAGCCGCAGATCGCCGGCCCCGGCTTCATCAACCTGACCCTGCGGCCGGAGCGGCTGGCCGCTGAGGTGGCCGGGCGGCTGAGGGATCCGCGCCTGGGGGTGCCCACGGTGGCCGAGCAGATCGAGGGCGGGACGCCGACGCCGGTGGTGGTGGATTTCTCCAGCCCCAACATCGCCAAGGAGATGCACGTGGGGCACCTGCGCTCCACGATCATCGGCGACGCGTTGGCGCGGGTGCTGGAGTTTCGCGGCCATCCGGTGCTGCGGCTCAACCACGTGGGCGACTGGGGCACCCAGTTCGGCATGCTGATCACCCATCTCAAGCAGGAGGCGCCCGAGGCGCTCACCACCGCCGACGCGGTGGACCTGGGCGATCTGGTGGCGTTCTACCGCCAGGCCAAGGCCCGCTTCGACAGCGATGAAGCCTTCCAGACCACCTCGCGCGAGGAGGTGGTGAAGCTGCAGAGCGGCGATCCGATCAGCCGCCGCGCCTGGCAGTTGCTGTGTGATCAGTCGCGCCGGGAATTCCAGCGTCTCTACGACGCCCTCGACATCCGCCTCGATGAGCGCGGCGAATCCTTCTACAACCCCTACCTGGAGGCGGTGGTGGCGGATCTGGCCGCCACCGGGCTGCTGGTGAGCGATGGCGGCGCCCAGTGCGTGTTCCTCGAAGCGGAGGACGGCAGCGCCAGCAAGGCCCCGCCGGTGATCGTGCGCAAGAGCGACGGTGGCTTCAACTACGCCACCACCGATCTGGCCGCCATCCGCTATCGCTTCGCGGCACCCCCCGCCGGCGATGGCGCGCGGCGGGTGATCTACGTCACCGATGCGGGCCAGGCCAGCCATTTCGCCGGGGTGTTCCAGGTGGCCCGCCGCGCCGGTTGGATTCCCGAGGACGGGCGGCTGGAGCACGTGCCCTTCGGGTTGGTGCAGGGGGAGGACGGCAAGAAGCTCAAGACCCGCGCCGGTGACACGGTGCGACTCAAGGAGTTGCTGGAGGAGGCGGTGGAGCGCTGCGAGGCCGACCTGCGCCGTCGGCTGGCGGAGGAGGAACGCCAGGAAGAGGAGGACTTCATCACCGAGGTGGCCACCACCGTGGGCCTGGCGGCGGTGAAGTACGCCGACCTCAGCACCAACCGGATCACCAACTACCAGTTCAGCTTCGATCGCATGCTGGCCCTCAGCGGCAATACCGCCCCCTACCTGCTGTATGCGGTGGTGCGCATCGCCGGCATCGCCCGCAAGGGTGGCGCCGGGGCCGATACGGCCGCCGGTGCCGCAGAGTCACCGTTGCCGGAGGTGCTCAGTTTCAGCGAGCCGCAGGAATGGGCGCTGGTGCGGGAGCTGCTCAAGTTCGACGGCGTGATCGCCGAAGTGGAGGAAGAACTGCTGCCGAACCGGCTGTGCAGTTACCTGTTCGAACTGAGCCAGATGTTCAATCGCTTCTACGATCAGGTGCCGGTGCTCAAGGCCGAGGAACCGGCGCGGAGTTCGCGGCTTGCGCTCTGCCGGCTCACTGCCGCCACCTTGAAGCTGGGGCTTGGCCTGCTCGGTATTCCCACCCTGGAGCGGATGTGAGCAGCTGGTGCTGCAGGCACTGAGCCGCAGGCTCTAGGTCTGCGCTCTGGCGAGATAATCCTCCTGGAGGATATACATGCGCTTCACATCGCGGTAGCGGCCTTCGATGAAAAATTCGCCCACCAGGTGGCCTTCCTCCGCGAAGCCGCATTCTTGATAGAGGTGCAGGGCCTTGGCGTTCTCCACGGCCACGGAGAGGTAGATCTTGTGCAGATTCAAGATGGTGAAGGAATAATCAAGCGCTTTGTGGATGCAGAAGCGGGCAAAGCCTTTGCCTTGATGATGTGGCGCGATGATGATCTGAAATTCAGCGCGCCGGTGGATGTAGTCGATCTCGATCAGCTCCACCAGCCCGATCAATTCCTTTTCCCTGGTTTCCACCACGAAGCGGCGCTCTGCGTTGTCATGGATGTGCCGGCTATAGAGCTCTTCGAGCTCATCAAAGGATTCGTAGGGCTCCTCGAACCAGTAAGCCATCACGCTTCTGTTGTTCACCTGGTCGTGAATGAATCTCAGGTCGCCACGCTCAAGCGCGCGCAGAACCAGATCGGTTGTTGTCACCAGATCGTCCTCCCCAGCCAGGATTCGATTCTGCTTCAGAACGCCAGGTTGAGCCGGCTGTGTGTTCCTTCGGCGCCAGGGCCATGCCTGGCCGCCGCTGCCTCAGGGGCAGCGTCTGGAGCCTCCTTAGGCTGCTGCTGGTGGATGCTTCCCGTTGCCGTGACGCCGCTTCTGTGACCAGCCCCAGCCCCGGCGAGCGTCCGGCCGTTTCCGCCTGCCCGCCGGCACGCCCGGAGGTGGAAACGCTCACGGCCTACAGCGCGCCGCTGGAGGGACGCCGCGGCCTGCTGCGGCTCGACTTCAACGAGAACACCGTGGGGCCCAGTCCGCAGGTGGTGGCGGCGGTCCGTGCCATTCCGGCCGATCACTACGCGATCTATCCCGAATACGACGGTCTGCGGGAGGCGGTGATCGCCTCGCTTGCCGCCGAAAGTGTGGCCGGCACCCTTACCCCCGCCCATATCGGCCTGTTCAACGGGGTGGATGAGGCGTTGCATGCCGTGTTCCACGCCTACGGCGCCGCCGGCGAACGGCTGCTCACCACCAGCCCCACCTTCGGCTACTACACCCCCTGCGCCCGCATGCAGGGAATGGAGATCGAAGCGATCCCCTACCGGCTGCCCGATTTCGCCTTCCCGTTCGAGGAGATCAAGGCGGCGCTGGGCGCCTCAGCCCCACGGCTGCTGTTGATCTGCAATCCCAACAACCCCACCGGCACCCGGCTGGCGCCGCAGCGGATCCTGGAGCTGGCGGCCGCTGCCCCCGGCACGCTGGTGGTGGTGGATGAGCTCTACGAGGCCTTCACCGGCGACAGCGTGCTGCCACTGCTGCTGGACACAGCAGCAGGCACTGACCCCTTCGCGGCCTACCCGAACCTGCTGGTGCTGCGCTCGCTGGCGAAAACGGCCGGGCTCGCCGGGCTGCGCTTCGGGTTTGCGGTGGGTGCGCCGGCCCTGGTGGACCGGGTGAGCCGGGTCAGCGGCCCCTACGACGTCAACAGCTTTGCTGTGACCGCCGCCCATGCGGCCCTGGCCGACCAGGCCTACACCGACGCCTATGTGGCCGCGGTGCTGCGGGCGCGGGCCTGGTTGCTGGAGCAGTTGGTGGGCGCCGGGGTGCGCCATCACGCTGCTGGTGGCAACTACCTGTTGCTCTGGCCGCGGCGGCCGGCGGCCGTGGTGGAGGCCGAACTGCGGGCGGCGGGCATCCTGGTGCGCTCGATGGCCGGCAAGCCGCTGATCGATGGCTCCCTGCGGGTGAGCCTGGGCACCACCGAGCAGATGGAGCAGTTCTGGGCGGCGTACTGGCGCATCGAAGGCCTGGCCTGAAGGCGGCCGGCGTGTGTCTGTGTGTCTGCGTGCTTGGGCCTGCCACGCCGGCCCGGCGTTCAGGGCGCCTTGCCGGCGGCCGGTTCCAGCACGGTGATCGGCTTGCCTTTCTCTCCGGCGTAGACCACCACGATTTCGGCCGGTTCGTTGCCGTTGTTGGTGCCGTAGTGGGGCTGATTCACCATCTCGATCAGCCCTTCTCCGGCCTTCAGCTGCAGGCGAGCACCCTCCTTGCTGGTCACCAGCAGCTGGCCGCGGATCAACATGCCTGCATTGATCACTGGGTGGGTGTGCATCGGCAGTTGCACCCCCGGCGGAATGGTGATGTGCAGCACGGTGATTTCCGGTTCGCCCTTGGGATAGGCGGGCAGCCGTGTGCCGTTCCAGGCCTCGCCGGCTTTCACCAGGGTGCGCACCTTCACAGCGGCCGGCTCTCCATCGGCGAGGGCGAGCGGCGTGGGCACCAGCAGGCTGCCGCCCAGTAGCAACAGGGCCAGCCAGGGCCTTTGGATGTGTCGTTTCGGCTGGAGCCTGGTTGCGGCGTTGGTGTTGGCGCGCCCAGGCGTCATCCCGCTGGCCAGGACCGGAACGGACATCATCTGAAGAACCATCTCAAGCGGAGCCAATCTTCCGCTCGGCAGTCTGGAGGGTTGATCGGCTGCATGACCACCTGCCACTCGCTATCGCCTGCCCGTGAACTGATCAGTTTCCAACTGCCTTGGCGTCCCTTCCGACGCCACCACGAGCAACGAATGGAGGCCAGCAATGGCGGTGGCCACGCTCAAGTCTTCTGGGTGCGTGCTTTCGGGAGCCACTCCTTCAGCAGCGCGTCGCGTCTCCTCCTTCCCGAAGGGCTCGCTGCTGCCCGGGCCAGCCGGTTTCCAAGGAGGTTGAACACTTGCGCCAGGGTGAACCACTGCTCGGACGGCTGCTCCTGCACGCACAGTTCAATGATGAGTTCCGGCGAATGGCCTGGGCCTGGTGAGGGCATCAACCCTGTGATCATTCAGGCGCCAACGGCTCGGCGAGGGAAGGGATGCCTGGCTTGCCCATGCGCCGGCGGAGTCACAGTCAGATCCATCGCTGTTACTCGCGCTGTCTAGATGCAGGGGCTACGGTGGAGGCTTAAGGGTCAGCCCCTTGAGGATCAAGGAAAGCCCTTTCCAAGTGAAAGGATAAGGTTTTGGCCACTTGCCTCAACTGGTCGGCCACTTCTTCCTTTCGGCGAACGGAGCATCAAGCGGGACGCGATGGATTACTCCACGATTTTTGACCCTAAAGAAGCCCTGATCACCGACATCATTCTGATCTCTCCTCAGGCCACGGTCGCCGAAGCACTGCGCCAACTAAGCGGCGAAACAACATGCCGCTCAGAGCCCCCGACTCTGGGAGATCCGAAGCAGGATGTCAGCAAACTTTATGCGGGTTGCGTCCTGGCCTCAGCGGACGGCAGGCTGATCGATGGCATTCTCACTGAACGGGACTTTGTCAGACTCGTCATCGAAGACATTGACCTGGACCATCTTACCGTGGCCGAGGTGATGGTTACTTCCGTGATCAGTCTGCAGTTGGATGAATTCAACGATGTGTTCGCAGCAAATAACATCTTTCATCGACGCAAGATCCGCCATCTTCCCATTCTCAATCGTGATGGATCAGTCGCTGGCATAGTGACTAATTCAAGCCTGCAGAATTCGCTCAAGCATGGCCACTTTCTCAAGCTAAGAACCATTTCTGAGGTGATGACAAGTGACGTGGTCACGGTTCCAAGCTCAGCAAGGATAAGCGAATGTGCTGCGATAATGATCAGTCAACGGATCAGCTGTGTGGTGGTGACAGGCGAGGGCTCGCTTGATGGAGCCTTGATTCCTGTTGGCATCCTGACCGAACGCGATCTCCTGCAGCTGAAGAACCTGCAGGTGGACTTCGTTTCTGTTTCTGTGGATCAAGTGATGAGCACGCCGCTCACCTTTGTTCATCCCAATGAAAGCATGGCTGTTGCCCAAGAGCTCATGAAGAGGCTCCGTGTGCATCGCCTAGTCGTCACGAATAGCGAAGGGACACTTGCAGGCATCGTGACATCCACCAGCCTCAGCCGAGCGATCGATCCCCAGCATCTCTGTTCGATCATGGAGATTCTGCAGATGAAGTTGGACAGGCTTTCGGCAGCTCATTACAGGCTGTTGAAGCAGCATCAGTTCGACCTTGAATCTGCCTTCTCCAGAAACGAGTTCAGAATGGTCTATCAGCCCATCGTTGACCTATCCAGCGGGAGGGTTTGCTCGGCTGAGGCTCTCATGCGTTGGACGTCTCCCGTCCATGGCAGCGTTGCGCCCGATCAGTTCATCCCACTTGCGGAAGGGAATGGCTTCATCCGAGAGCTCGGCTATTGGAGCATTGAGGAGTGCTGCCGGAGGTTCAGTCATGCAGATCGTGGGGTTCTGCCTATTCGTCTATCCGTGAATGTCTCAGGAGTTCAACTCAGTGATCCTGATTTCATCCGCAACATCCTTGCTGTTCTTGATCGTGCCAGCTTCGATCCCAGGCAGCTCCAAATCGAGCTTACTGAAGCCACGCTTGTCGATGAAGCCCTGGGTATCAATGATATTTTCAACGAGCTTCGTTCCTATGGGATCAGTGTTGCTATCGACGACTTTGGGACCGGCTTTTCATCGTTTTCCTATCTGCAGCGTTTCTCGTTTGATGTGTTGAAGCTTGATCGGTCCCTCATCAGTGCATTGGGAGCCAGTGACCGCGCTCAGCTTGTTGTTGGCTCGATGCAACATCTTGCCGAGAGGCTTGAGTTCAGGATGATCGCCGAAGGCGTAGAAACTGCTCAAGAGTTGAACATCCTCAGGGAGATTGGTTGCGATGCCGGGCAGGGCTATCTTTTCAGTAGGCCACTGGATTTCTCCGCCCTTGAGGATTTCGATTCTGCTGATCCAAGCCTGTTTCCAGTCCTGAGTAGTTCTTACTCCATCTAGTCATCTTTCTGCCCATTCAGTTGGCGAGTGAGGCTGCTTGCCCAACGCCTGGTTGGCGGCTCCTGGGTGGTGCTGCTGGTCTGGTTCCGTCGTCTTGGGGTGATCCAGGTGTGTCGTTTCTCCACGCGCTTGAACGGAGGCCTGCCATCCCCAACGGCCGCCGATGGCACCGGGCCCCTGTTTGCGAACACCTGCCGCTCGCCCTGTCCTCCCCATAGCCTGCCCTTGCTCTGCTTCCATTGCGGCCCTGTGGATTTCACCGCCGATCTCCCCGTTGTGCAGATCCGGCGAACGGTGATGCGCCGGGCGCTGCTCTCCACGGCGATCCCACCGCGGGTGGCCCTGGCGATGGGCCAGGAGCCGCTGCTGCTGCGCTACACGATCGGCCTGTTCGGCTATGGCCTGATCGGCTGTGCTGTGACCGATGCCGAGAGCTGCCTCCAGCGGCTGGCGCAACAGCCGCACGGGCTGCTGGTGTGCTCCGACAGCCTGGAGAGCGGTGACGTGCTCAGCCTCACCGCCACGGCCAAGCAGCGGTACCCCGCCTTGAAGGTGATCGTGATCAGCACAGGGGGCCATCCCGAGCCGGCACTGGTGCGGGCCGCCTGGATCGATGGGCTGGTGGCGGAGTGCGACATGACCTTTCACAGCGGGGCGCTGCAGGCGGCGGTGCTGGCGGCGCTGGGTGGCTGCCACTTCCGCAGCGCCTCGATGCGGGATCAACCGATGCCGGAGCCGATCAGTGAACTCAGCCCGCGGGATTACCAGATCCTGGAGGGCCTCGCCGATGGTCTCACCGACCGGGAGATCGCCGAGCGGCTGATGATCAGCCCGAACACGGCGAAGTCGTACACCAAGCGGCTGCTGCAGAACATGGGGGCGCGCAACCGTCTGCAGGCCCTGGTGATCGCGCTGCGGCAGGGGCTGATCCGGCTGCGCTGATCGCTGCAGCCCGCACGGCTGCCGTGGCGCCCACCCTCAGCGGAGCCGCCAACCACCCTCCGATGGGGGTCGCCCCGGCGGGGACATCCGGCGTAGGACCGTTGCAGCGATTTGTTTTGCGCGATGTCCAGCGTCGATCCACTCACAGGTATGGGCTTCAATTACGCCGAGGCGCTGCAGAAGAACTTCCTCTTTTATGAGGCGCAGCGCTCCGGCAACCTTGACGAAGCCAGAAAGCGGATCGACTGGCGCGGTGACTCCGGCCTGCGCGACGGCGCCGACGGGGTGTACTTCGGTGGACAAACCGCCGCCAACCTCCAGGCCGGGCTGACGCTGAATCTCACCGGCGGCTATCACGATGCCGGCGATCACTCCAAGTTCAGCCTGCCGCTCGCCTCCACCCTGGCCACCCTCTCCTGGGGTGGGATCGAGTTCTCCGATGGCTATGCCCTCTCGGGGCAAACCGACGAACTGCTCGATGCGGTGCGTTGGGGCACGGATTACCTGCTCAAGGCCCACGCCGTTGATGCAGCGGGAGCGACGCGGTTCTTCGTCGCGCAGGTGGGCAATGTGGCGGCCGACCACGCCTTGTGGAGCTCGCCGGAGAGCCAGACCATTGCCCGTCCGGCCATGGCGGTGACACCGAGCAAGCCCGGCTCCGATGTGGCGGCCGGCTCAGCCGCAGCGCTGGCTTCCGCCTCGGTGCTGTTCCGCCAGAACGGCGAAGCGGCCTACGCCGATGTGCTGCTGACCCGTGCGATTTCGCTGTACGACTTCGCCGATCGCTACCGGGGCCGCTACTCCGATTCGATTCCGGAGGTGCGCAATTACTACAACTCCTGGAGTGGTTTCAACGATGAGCTGGCCTATGGCGCGGCCTGGCTGTCGCGGGCGGTCACGGCGGCGGGCGGCAGTGGCACGGCCTACCGCGACAAGGCCCTGTCGATCTACACCAGCAACATCGGCGGCCTTTCGCGGGGCTGGACCGGCAACTGGGACGACGCGTCTTATGCCACGGCGGTGATCCTGGCGGAGGACACGGGCTCGGCCCGCGTGCAGCAGGACGTGGAGCTTTGGTTGAACAACTGGGTGAACGGCGGCAACGGCGTGACGATCAGTGCCGGCGGCCTGCGCCATATCAGCCAGTGGGGCTCGCTGCGCTATGCCGCCAACACGGCCTTCCTGGCGGATGTGTATGCCGACAACGTGCGCGATCCGGGTGGGGCCTTCAGTCGGCTGTCTCAGGGGACGGTGGATTACATCCTTGGTGCCAATCCGCGCCGGTCGAGCTATCTGGTTGGCTTTGGGGCCAATTCACCCCGGCAGCCCCATCACCGGGCCGCCTCGGGCGTGGGCTGGGATGGGTTCCGCAACGGCCTGCCCAACGCCCACATCCTCTACGGCGCCCTGGTGGGTGGCCCTACCAGTTCCGACGACTTCTCCTATCAGGACCGCCGCGACGACTTCGTCGCCAATGAGGTGGCGATCGACTACAACGCTGGCCTGGCCGGCGCCTTCGCCCGCAGCGTGGAGCGTCGCGGCGGGCAGGCGTTCACCGATGCCCAGCTCGACGCGCTGCCGGGCATTTCCGTGCGAACCAGCGGCGGCGGAACGCCGGTGCCACCAACCCCAACGCCAACACCTACCCCAACCCCGACGCCCACTCCAACGCCCACCCCGACACCCACTCCAACTCCAACCCCGACACCCACTCCAACTCCAACGCCAACACCCACGCCTGTGCCGGGAGCTCCCTTGCCCCAGACCCTCAACGGCATTCCGCTCACCTCCAACCCGAACCTGGCGGTGTCCGTGGGCGGATCGATCTGGACGGGTGGCATGACGGTGCAACTCACGCTCACCAACACCGGCACGGTGCCGTTGAACAGCTGGAACTTCAGCTTCGAGAGCCCGCACCGTCCCACCAGCACACCCTGGGGGGTGCGGATCAGCAGCACGGCGCTGGCGGGGGGCCTGTTTCGCCACACCGTGACCGGTGATTCCTGGGCCAGCACGATTCAGGCGGGCCGCAGCGTGAACGTGGGCTTCAACGCCAGCCAGGGAAGGCCCCTGGGCAACAGCGGCGCGCTCACGGCGACGGCGCTGTTCGGTGACGCTGGCCGGCTTGGCTTCAGCAGTGTCAACCCCAGCTTCAAGACAGGCGGTGCCGCCGCCGATGTGATCAGCACCAGCGCCGCTGTTGATGCGCTCACCGGCCTGGCTGGCGCGGACACGTTCCGCATCACCAGCCTGCGCGATTCATTGCTGAACGCCAGTGATCAGATCACAGATCTGGCCATCGGCAGCGATCGCATCGATGGCCCCCGGGAGGTGTCGGCCGCGGATCTGCGTGAGCTGGGCAGCGCTGCTGACCTCAGCGCCACGGCACTGGCGGCGGTGCTGACCCCCACAACGTTCGCTGCCAACGGTGCCGCCACCTTCAGCCTTGGCGCCAGCGGCGGCAGCCGCACCTTCCTGGCGCTCAATGATGGGCTGGCTGGCTTCCAATCCGCCAACGACGCCATCGTGGAGATCACCGGCTTCACCGGATCGCTCACGGCACTGGCGATCGTGTGATCGGCGCGGCCGGAGGAGTTGTCACGTCGATGTCGGCTGCTTGGCGTAGTTTGTGAATCAGAAACGACGTTGAACTTCTCCGGTGCCCCCAGCCGCCAAGACCGCTCTGATTACAGGCATCACCGGCCAGGATGGCTCGTACCTCACCGAGCTGCCAGAGCCATGTGGCGGTGAGCTTTGAGGCGCCGGAGTACACCGCCAACAGCGATGCCCTGAGCACGCTGCGGATCCTGGAAGGGGTGCGGATGCTGGGACTAACGCCGAAAACGCGCATCTACCAGGCCAGCTCCAGTGAACTGTATGGGCTGGTGCAGGAGATACCGCAGCAGGAAACCACACCCTTCTATCCGCGCAGCCCCTATGGGGTGGCGAAGCTCTATGCCTACTGGATCACGGTGAACTACCGCGAGGCCTACGGCATGTATGCCTGCAATGGGATTCTGCTCAACCACGAATCACCCCGGCGGGGTGAAACGTTTGTGACGCGCAAGATCACGCGCGGCCTGGCACGGATAAACGAAGGGCTGGAGGATTGCCTCTACATGGGCAACATCGATTCGCTGCGTGATTGGGGGCACGCCAGGGATTATGTGGAGATGCAATGGCGGATGCTGCAGCAGGAGGGGCCGCCGGAGGATTTCGTGATCGCCACGGGCACCGAGGAGATCGGCAAGCGCAGCAGCGGCGAAGTGGTGGTGCGCATCGACCCGCGCTTTTTCCGGCCGGCGGAGGTGGAAACGCTGCTGGGGGATCCCACCAAGGCGCGGGAGAAGCGCAGTTGCGGCCTGGTTTGGCGTGCATCAGCCCACGGTGGTGGTGCTGGCGGCCGCGAAGGTGGGGGGCATTGCGGCGAACAGCAGCTATCCGGCTGATTTCCTGCTCGACAACCTCAAGATCCAGATCAATGTGATCGAAAACGCCTGGCGCAGCGGCGTGCTGCAGCTGCTGTTCCTGGGCAGCAGCTGCATCTACCCGAAGTTTGCTGAGCAGCCGATCCGGGAAGAGGCGCTGCTCACCGGAGCGCTGGAGCCCACCAATCTCTATGGGCCAGGCGACAATTACCACCCCACCCACAGCCATGTGCTGCCGGCCTTGATCCGGCGGTTTCTTGAGGCGGCCCTGGCCAAGGCGCCGAGCGTGACCTGCTGGGGCACCGGCACGCCGCTGCGGGAATTCCTGCATGTGGATGATCTGGGCAAGGCGTGCGTGTTCGCGCTGGAGCGCTGGCAGCCGGGGCCCCAGGAGCTGCAGTTTCTGAATGTGGGCACGGGCGTGGATCTCACGATCCGCAAGCTGGCGGAAGCGGTGGCCGCCGCTACTGGCTTTGCCGGCAGCCTGGAGTGGGACACCACCAAGCCCGACGGCACCCCCAAAAAGCAGCTGGACGTGAGCCGCCTGGCGGCCCTCGACTGGCGTGCCCGCATCCCGTTGGCCGAAGGGCTGGCCGCCACGGTGGCCGAGTTCGCCAGCAGTGACTGCGCTCGGAGGGCCCGGAGGGTGTGCCTTTTTGGGGTGGAGCAGTCTTACGGGACCCTGCTTGAGGCGGCCATGGCGATTGTGAGCATTACCACCGAAGCGCTGTACATTGGCGCGCGTGAGTATGTTGCGGTTCGGAGGGTTGGATGTGCTGATGCTGGAGCTTCCGAGCCAACAGAAATCAGATCCCCCGCGTTATGAATGTGGAAACTGCACCCATCATCTTTTTCGGGTTTGGTGGCGTTTTGATTGGCAGAATCCTGGATTGAATTCCTCTGATGTCACGCCTAAACTGTTGCCCCGTGAGCTTGCTGGCCATGGCCTCAAGGGATGATGCGTAAGGGAATTATCTTGGCCGGTGGCAGTGGCACGCGCCTGCATCCGATCACCCAGGCGGTGAGCAAGCAGTTGCTGCCGGTGTATGACAAGCCAATGGTGTATTACCCGCTGAGCACGTTGATGCTGGCGGGAATTCGCGATGTGCTGGTGATCACCACGCCGGTGGATCAGCCGTCGTTCGAGCGGTTGCTGGGCGATGGCAGCGCCTGGGGGATGGCCATTCGCTATGCGGTGCAGCCGAGCCCGGATGGGTTGGCCCAGGCGTTTCTGATTGGTGCCAGATTTCTGGATGGAGCGCCGGTGGCGCTGGTGCTGGGGGACAACCTGTTCCACGGCCACGACCTCAGCGTGCAGTTGCAGGCCTGCTGTGCAAGCGGCGTTGGGGCCACGGTGTTTGCCTACCCGGTGCGTGATCCAGAGCGCTATGGGGTGGTGGAGTTCGATGCGCAGGGCCGGGTGCTGAGCCTGGAGGAAAAGCCGAAGCGTGCGAAGTCGCGCTATGCGGTCACGGGGCTGTATTTCTATGACGACACCGTGGTGGAGCGGGCCGAGCGGGTGCAGCCCTCGGCGCGGGGTGAACTGGAGATCACCGATCTGAACCGGCAGTATCTGGAGGAGGGGCTGCTGAAGGTGGAGCTGATGGGCCGCGGTATGGCCTGGCTGGATACGGGCACCTGCGATTCGTTGCACGAGGCCACCAGCTACATCCGCACCTTGGAGCACCGGCAGGGTTTGAAGGTGGGCTGTCCGGAGGAGGTGGCGTGGCGGCAGGGCTGGATCAGCGGCGAGCAGCTGGAGGGGCTGGCCCTGCCGCTGAAGAAAAGCGGCTACGGCAGCTACCTGCTCTCGCTGCTGCAGGAGAGAAGCGATGCAGGTTGAGCAGCTCAGCACGGCCAGCGGCGCGGTGATGCAGGGGCCGCTGCTGATCACGCCGCAGGTGTTTGGCGATGAGCGGGGCTTCTTTTTCGAGAGCTGGAACCAGCGCCGCTTTGATGCTGCGGTGGGTACGCCCACCACCTTTGTTCAGGACAACCACTCCCGCTCCAGCTGTGGCGTGCTGCGAGGGCTGCACTACCAGCTGGAACCTGAGCCCCAGGGGAAACTGGTGCGTTGCACCAGCGGCACCATCTTTGATGTGGCGGTCGACATGCGCCGCCCCTCGCCCACGTTCGGCCAGTGGGTAGCTGCCGAGCTGAGTGCCGGCAACCAGCAGCAGCTGTGGGTGCCGGTGGGTTTTGCCCACGGTTTCCTCACCCTCAGCGAATCAGCCGAGGTGCTGTACAAGGCGAGCGGCTTCTGGAGCAAGGCCTGCGAGCGCTCGCTGCGCTGGAACGATCCAGAGGTGGCGATCGCCTGGCCGCTGGCGCCGCTGGGGATCAGAGAGCCGCTGCTGGCCGTGAAGGATGCCGCCGCTCCCACGCTGGCGCAGGCGCTGGCCGCCGGGGAGGTGTTCGCGTGAAAGTGCTGCTCACCGGCGCTGCCGGCCAGCTGGGCCAGGCCCTGCGCCAGCAGGTGCCCGAGGGAGTGGAGTTGATCGCCAGCAGCCGCAGCGGCGGCGAGGGCGTGATGGCGTTGGATCTCGCGGATGCCCAGGCCTGCCGCGCGGCGGTGCGGTCACACCGTCCCGACTGGGTGCTCAATGGCGGCGCCTACACGGCGGTGGACAAGGCCGAAAGCGAGCCGGAGCTGGCCCTGGCGGTGAACGGTGCCGCGCCGCGCGCCTTTGCGGAGGCGCTGCTGGAAAGCGGCGGACGCTTGTTGCAGGTGAGCACTGATTTTGTGTTCAACGGCCAGCAGGGCAGTCCGTATCGCACGGAGCAGCAGCGTGCGCCGCTGGGGGTCTACGGCTGCAGCAAGGCCGCCGGCGAGGAGGCGGTGGAAGAAGTGCTGGGCAGTGGCGGCAAGGGCGTGATCCTGCGCACCAGTTGGGTGATGGGGCCGGTGGGCAGGAACTTTGCGCTCACGATGCTGCGGCTGCACCGGGAGAAGCAGCAGATCGGTGTGGTGGCGGATCAGGTGGGCTGCCCCACCAGCACGCTCACCCTGGCGGCGGCGTGCTGGCGGCTGATTGAGGTGGCCGGTTCACCACCCGCCAGGCCATTGCCGCTGATCCTGCACTGGAGCGAGGCCGGTGCTGCCAGCTGGTACGACGTGGCGGTGGCGGTGGGCGAGCTGGGCCTGGAGCTGGGGCTCCTGGAGCGAATGGCCGCTGTGAACCCGCTCACCACAGCCGATTACCCCACCCCGGCGCAACGCCCCAGCTATTCGCTGCTGGAAACCTCCAGCACCCACCGAGTGCTGGACATGCCCGCGCTGCACTGGCGTCAGGCGCTGCGTCAGCTGCTGGAGGCGGTGTGATCGCCAGCATTAGGCTAGCTGGATCAGCTAGCCACCACGGCCATGGATGCCATCTGGACCCTCCAGGACGCCAAGAACCGCTTCAGCGCGGTGGTGGATGCGGCTGCCCTGGGCCAACCACAAAAGGTGACGCGCCGTGGCAAGTGGGTGAGTGTGGTGCTGTCGGCCGAGGACTACCAGCGGCTGCAGCGCCTCGACGTGGCCAACGCGCCCTCGCTGCCCGAACTGTTGCTGCAGATGCCGCAAGACGACGAGGGCTTCGAGCGGATGCCCCTGACGCCAAGGGAGTTCCCGTGTTTTTGATCGACACGATGGTGCTCTCCGAGCTGCGGCGGCGCCAGCGTGATCCGGGGGTGGTGGCCTGGATCGGCAGGCAGCGGCAGGAGGATTGTTTTCTGAGTGTGGTGAGCATCGGCGAGATCGAACGGGGCATTGCCCGCAAGCGCACCACCGATGCCGGATTTGCGCTGCAGTTGGCGGGATGGCTAGACCAGTTGCTGCGGCTGTATGGCGATCGGCTGTTGCCTGTGGACGTGGGCGTGGCGCGTCGCTGGGGGCAGCTCTCGGCGGAGCTCGGCCACGACGGTGCCGACCTGCTGATCGCTGCAACGGCGCTGGAGCGGGGCCTCACGGTGGTGACACGCAATCCGCGGCACTTCACACCAACCGGGGTGGCGACCCTCAATCCCTGGCAAGCGGAGCTGGAATCGTGACCAGCTCAGCAAACCCAGGCCGCCACCAGGGCGGCGCCGGATCCAGATCCTGAGACGCTTCATCCGCCCTAAGCAGTGCGGCCCGATTCCGATCGACACCAGTTTCGTTCACCTGAACGGCATTACCAATTGACCGCTTCGCCCATGTCTGCAACCAGCCCACCCGACGTTCCCGCCCTGCTCGCCGGCCGCCACCGGATCCTGGTGACTGGTGGTGCCGGGTTTATCGGCGGTGCGGTGGTGCGCCGGCTGCTGCGCGAAACCGAGGCGCTGGTGTTCAACCTCGACAAGTGCGGCTACGCCAGCGATCTCACCAGCATCGAGGGGGTACTGGCGGAGCTTGGCCCTCGGGCCCTCAGCCCCGATGGGCAGAGCCGCCACCAGTTGCTGCGGGTGGATCTCACCAACGCGGCGGCCACGGAGGCGGCGGTGCGCCAGGCGGATCCGGATCTGGTGCTGCATCTGGCGGCCGAGAGCCATGTCGATCGCTCGATCGAGGGCCCGGGAGCGTTCATCGCCAGCAACGTGAACGGCACTTTCCACCTGCTGCAGGCGGTGCGCAGCCACTGGGAGCAGCTACCGGCTGAACGCCGCGACACTTTCCGCTTCCATCACATCAGCACCGATGAGGTGTTCGGCTCGCTGGGGCCCACGGGGCGCTTCTCGGAGACCACCCTCTACGACCCGCGCAGCCCCTATTCAGCCAGCAAGGCGGCCAGCGACCACCTGGTGAACGCCTGGCACCACACCTACGGCCTGCCGGTGGTGCTCACCAACTGCAGCAACAACTACGGCCCCTGGCAGTTCCCGGAGAAGCTCATCCCGGTGGTGATCCTCAAGGCGGCGGCCGGCGAGCCGATTCCGCTTTATGGCGATGGGGCCAATGTGCGTGATTGGCTGTATGTGGAGGATCACGTGGATGCGCTGCTGCTAGCGGCGAATCGTGGGGAGTTGGGCGGCAGCTATTGCGTGGGAGGCCATGGAGAGCGCACCAATCTGCAGGTGGTGGAGGCAATCTGCATCCTGCTGGATGAGCTGAAGCCAACTGGAGCTCCTCACAGCCGCTTGATCACACCGGTGACGGACCGGCCTGGACATGACCGGCGCTACGCCATTGATCCCACCCGCATCAGCGCAGAACTTGGCTGGCAGCCGCGCCACAACTTTGAAGAGGGCCTGGCGGCGACGGTGCGCTGGTATCTGGAGCACCAGCGCCGCTGTTGATGTGCTTGGGGCCAGTGCTCAGGCGCGACCCGCCACCAGCACCATCACGGCGGGAATTTCCTGGCCGAGGATGCCATAGCTGGGGGCGGCGACCCAATGGATGGTGGGAGTGGCGAGGCCGGCGTGGCGGGCCTGATCGAGCAACTCCCAACCCGGAATCTGATACACAAGGCTGCCCTGCGTGGGATGCACGGGATCGCCGTGATACTCCGCTTCTTCCAGCAGTTCGGCCTCAGCCGCCACGTCTGGCACGGCGCTGGGGCGGTGGCGTGCCTTAACGATCGTGTCGTAGCGGTTGTAAGCGAAGGGGAAGGTGGCCACCAGATGGCCGCCGGGCCGCAGGATGCGGGCGATTTCCGACAGAGCGGCGGGCAGGTCGTAGAGGTGCTCGAACAGCTCGTTGCAGAGCACCAGATCCACGCAGGCATCGCCCAGGGTGAGGGCGCAGAGGTCTTGATGGGAGAAGTGCTCGCGTTGCGGATCGCTGGGATCGGGAAGGTATTCACTGCCGATCACCCGGGGGAACCGCTGGCGCAGGAGCTGGGCGAACGGGGTGATCGATTCAGGGCAGTAGAGGTCGAGCTCGGCGGCGGCGGGCAGCTCGCCGCTGTTGATCAGCTCCTGCATCAACAGCCACAGGGCGCGATGGCGCGCCAGGCAGCCGTGCACCTCCAGGGTTTCGCGGTAATTGCTGCCCTTCAGCTGCAGGGCGCTGGCCGGCAGGGCGGTTCCGCTGATCGGATCGAGGATGCCGTTGAGGGCGATCAGGCGCAGGGCCTGTTGCACCTGCTGGCTCCAGAGGTGATGGCTGCGCTGGATGAAGGCTTCAAAGCCAGCGAAATCGGTGAACCGCTGCACCTCCACATGGGGCGCGGCCGCGGAGGGGGATGAGGCAACAGCGACCGTTGGCTCCAATCGATTGTTACTCAGTGAACTTGATTAAGGTATCGCCGATGAGCGAACCCACCAACGCCACGGCCGCCGACCCCCAGCACCTGGAGGCGCAGATCGTCAGCCTCCGCAGCCAGCTGGAGGAGGCCCGCGATGAGGCGGAGCTGAATCTGCTGATGCTGCAGCAGGTGCAGGAAGAGCTGGAAACCACCTACCTGGCCCAGCAGCAGCAGGAGCAGCTGGTGCAACGCCAGCGCGAACAGCTGCAGCGGGCGGAAGGCCTGATTGAGGCGCTGCTCGAACGGGTGGAACGGCAGGGCTGATGGCGAGCAGGCCAGCGCCTGATCAGGCCAGCGCGAAGCGGGCTTCGTAGTCGCTGAGCCGGCGCGTGATGGCGTCGATGTCGGCGTCGAGGGCGGATGGATCGGTGACGGGTGCCAGCGGGGACTGGGGCGGCTGCGCCACACCAAGAGCCTGCAGCCGCGTCGTGGCCCGCTCGAGCCAATCGGGGCCTGCGTCCCTGCCTTCCGCTATCCCACCAGTCGGGTCAGCGGGCCCGGCCACAGCGGCTGAGGGCAGCCCTGCGCGCAGTTGCTCCTTCAGGCTGCGCAGCGGCTGCCACTGGGGATCGTCGGCCAGCAGCCGCTCCAGCAGGGCGCCGGCGGCTTGCGGCTCGCCGCGGTTGGCGAGGCTGCGCACCTGCAGCACCCCCGGACCACGCCGGGCCTCGCGGCGGCGCTGCTCAAACAGCTCCGCCAGGGCGGTGGTGCTGGCATCGGCCTGGGCCATGCGGATCGCTTCCGCCCAGGCGTCAAGGGCGGCGTCGACAGCGCCGCGCTGCACGGCGTGGCGGGCCACCACATCGTGGAACCAGGGATTGGCCTGGGCGGCGGGTGATGGCTCCTGCAGCCAGCGGCCACTGGCCTCCAGTTCACCGCGGGCGAGGGCGAGATCGGCCGCACGGATGCGGGCCAGGGCCCACTGGGGCCAGAGGCTGGCCAGCAGCTGCCAGTAGCGGTTGCTGGCGGCGGGTTCGGCGGCGATCTCGGCATCGCCCACCAGGCGCGCCAGTTCCGGCTGCAGGGGCGGATCGAGGGGCGCGGACGCCGCCTCAGAGGTGCGGGAAAGGATGAGCAGCAGATCGCCGAGATCGGGTTCGAGAGCCAGCTTCCAATGGGCCTGCAGGCGGGGCAGCAGCTGCTGCCAGAGGGCCTGGGGATCAGGCCGGCGCCAGGCGCTGTAGCGCTCCGCCCAGGCCAGCGCCTGCTGGCGCTCCGCACCCTCTTGGGCGGCTGGTGCGGGCCAGAGGCCCCACACATCCGGCACCAGGCCGAGGGAGGGGTCGCACTGATCGGCCTCCAGCACAGCGAGATCCGCCTGGCGCAGATCACCGGCCAGCAGCCAGGCGCAGGCGAGTTCGAGCGCGGCAGCTGCCGACCAAGCCGCGCTGGAGCGTGCCGCGGCAGCGTGCTGGGCCAGTTCTGTGTGATGGCCGCGCCGGCCCAGCTCCAGCAGATCGGCCATCGGCACCCCGGAATGGATGAACAGGATTCTGTCGCCTACGTTGCCGGCGGCGGGGTTGGCGTGCGATGGCCCGGTTGGTGATCGTGGATCCGGCTTACGCCAGCACGGTGGGGCACCACGGCGAAGTGAACCGGCCGTTGCTGGCGGCCCTGCGCCAGGGGGGGTGGCAGGCGGAGCTGTGGGCGGATGTGGCACTGGAGGCTGAGGCCACGGCACCGCAGCCGCTGCGGGGTGTGTTCAGCGGCTGCGGCTACGTGGACCCGCGGCTGTGGCTGGAACTGGGTGGGGCGTTGCAACTGGCGCGGCGGCTGGAGCAGCAGCTGGCGCTGGCGGCGGCGGCGCCAGCTGCGCCGGTGAGCGCCTGGCTGGCCCACAGCCTGCTGCCGTTTCAGTTGCTGGGGCTGGCGCGCTACCTGGCAGGGGCGCCGGCGGCGAGGGTGCTGGTGAGCCTGATGTTTGCGCCAGGGGAACGGCTGGATGGCGCCGCTGGCGACGCCCAGGCCACGGCCTGCTGCCGGGTGGCGCTGGCGGCGTTGGCCAGGGCGGCGGCGCAGCAGGGCCACCAGCTCATGCTGGCCTTACCGAGCCGGCAGCAGCAGGGGTTGTATGCGCCACTGCTGGCGGCCACCGGGCTGAGCGATGGAGGCGTGCACCCGGCGGTGGTGGGAGCTGGGTGCACGCCGCAGCCGCTGCCGGCCGCGGCACCGCCGCTGGTGCTGCTGCATTGGGGCGACCTGAAAGCCGGCAAGGGCAGGGCGGAAGCGTTGGCGGTGCTGGAGAGGCTGGTGGCGCAGGGGGTGCCGCCAGCGCTGGCCGGCTGGGGCTGGTTGTTTCACCGCCACAGCCACACGGGGCTGGAGCCGCAGGAGCGGCAGCTGCTGAAGCGGGCAGAGGCGGCCAGCATCGGCCTGGTGTTGCTGGAGGGAGAGATCGAGAGCGGGGCGATGCAGCACTGGCTGGCGCGCTGCCCGGTGGCGCTGCTGGCCTACGACCCACGGCGCTACGGCCAGCGCAGCAGCGGCATGGTGTGGCAATGGGCCGCCAGCCGCGCCGCGCTGGGCCTGCCGGCGGCGGCGGCCGGCTACGGCGAGGGCTGGCTGGCGACGGAGGCGGTGGAGCTGGGGGTGGGTTGGCAGCGGCCCGACGGCCACGATGGAGCCGCCTGGCTGGCGGCGCTGGCGGCAGCCGCCACAGCGCTGCCGGCGGCGGCACCGCACGGCGCTGCGCTCCACGGCAGCTTCGGGGCGTGGTGCGTGCAGCGCCTGGGTGAAACGCCATGGCGGTAGCCATCCCAACAGCAAGAACGGCAATGTCCCCTATTCCTTGATGCGCAGGCCTGCGCGATCGTGACGTGTGTGAGTAGCCACGTGACCCACCGGACCAGGCAAGACATTTTTGCCTTCTCGGCGTAGTTTGTTGGCATCGAATCCACGCCGAAGCCCGCCGGTGCCCCCAGCCGCCAAAACCGCACTGATCACAGGCATCACCGGCCAGGATGGCTCGTACCTCACCGAGCTGCTGCTGGAGAAGGGCTACGCGGTGCACGGCATCAAGCGCCGCGCCAGCAGCTTCAATACGGCGCGCATCGATCATCTTTATCAGGATCCCCATGAAGAGAATCCGCGGCTCACGCTGCACTATGGCGATTTAACGGATAGCACAAATCTGATCCGGATCATCCAGCAGGTGCAGCCGGATGAGATTTATAACCTTGGCGCCCAGAGCCATGTGGCGGTGAGCTTTGAGGCGCCGGAGTACACCGCCAACAGCGATGCCATGGGCACGCTGCGCATCCTGGAAGCGGTGCGGATGCTGGGGCTCACGCCGAAAACCCGCATCTACCAGGCCAGCACCAGCGAGCTCTACGGCCTGGTTCAGGAAACACCGCAGAAGGAAACCACACCCTTCTATCCGCGCAGCCCCTATGGGGTGGCGAAGCTCTATGCCTATTGGATCACGGTGAACTACCGCGAGGCCTACGGCATGTATGCCTGCAATGGGATTCTGTTCAACCATGAGTCACCACGGCGGGGTGAAACGTTTGTGACGCGCAAGATCACGCGCGGCCTGGCACGGATCAACGAAGGGCTGGAGGATTGCCTCTACATGGGCAACATCGATTCGCTGCGTGATTGGGGCCACGCCAGGGATTATGTGGAGATGCAATGGCGGATGCTGCAGCAGGAGGGGCCGCCGGAGGATTTCGTGATCGCCACGGGCCGGCAGGAAACGGTGCGGCGCTTCATCGAGCTGGCGGCATTGGAGCTGGGCTGGGGGGAGCTCGAGTGGGAGGGCACGGGCACCGAGGAGATCGGCAAGCGCAGCAGCGGCGAAGTGGTGGTGCGGATCGACCCGCGCTATTTCCGCCCGGCGGAGGTGGAAACGCTGCTGGGGGATCCCACCAAGGCACGCGAGAAGCTGGGCTGGACGCCCACCAGCACCCTGGAGCAACTGGTGGCGGAGATGGTGGCAGCCGATAAGGAGGAAGCGCGCAAGGAGGCGATCCTGCGGCTGAAGGGCTTCAAGGTGGTGGGCTCGATGGAGAACCCGCCCACCAACCCGGCGGCGGTGACGGTGGCCGGAGGCAAGGGGTGATGGCGCGCTCACCAGAGCAGGTTGCAGGGAAAGGCCCTGAGAGCTGGATCAACGCTCACCAGGGTGAGGTCCTCCAGCTCGGCCTGGGCGGCCAGCAAGCGATCAACGGGATCGCGATGGGCCATCCCGTAGCTGCCCGCCCGCAGGCCGTGGCGCAGCTCGATCAGCAACAGGTCGAACCCCTGGGCGGCCAGCACGGCGGGCAGCTGCTCGAGCAGGGGAGTGGCGGCGGGAAGCTTGCCCAAGCGCACCTTGGTGGCGATCTCCCAGCCGGAAGCCGCACTCACCAGCACCCGTGCCATGTCATCGGCAATGGCGGCATGGGCGGCTGGAGAGAGGCGATCGGGTTCAGCCAGCCACCAGAGCAGGGCGTGGGTGTCGAGCAGCAAAGCAGCGCTCACAGCAGGGGGGCTTCCAGAGCGGCGAGCTCCAGCTCCGGCAGCGGTTCGAGCAGCACCTCCGGCGGAGGCAGGGTGATGATCCCGCGCAACACGCCGGGATTGCGCTTGGGTGTGGGCTGCTCCAGAGGCACCAGCCGCGCCCAGGGGCGTCCGTCTTTGGCCACCACGATGGTTTCACCAGCATGGGCGGCATCGATCAGCCGCGAGAAGTGGGTTTTGGCCTCGTGCACGTTCACGATCCGCAAGGGTGTGCGCATGGCGACAAGGGGCGGCAGCCAACCATTGAAGCTTGGTCCACTGGTGGACCAAGCGGGAGCTCAGGCCCATGGCCGCAGGCCTGGAGTGCCGCTCTTGAACAGGTTGTTCAAGCCATGACCACCACCTCCACCACACCCTTGATCACCCCAGCCGACCGCTTCTTCGTGGCGGGGCATCGGGGGATGGCGGGCGGCGCGATCGTGCGGGCACTGCAGCGCGCCGGCTATGGGGATGAAGCCCAGGGCGGCGCCCTGCTCACCGCCGGCCGCGAGGAGCTCGATCTGCTCGATGGCGCGGCGGTGGCGGCCTGGTTTGCGGCGCATCAGCCCACGGTGGTGGTGCTGGCGGCCGCGAAGGTGGGGGGCATTGCGGCGAACAGCAGCTATCCGGCTGATTTCCTGCTCGACAACCTCAAGATCCAGAACAACGTGATCGAGAGCGCCTGGCGCAGCGGCGTGCGGCGGCTGCTGTTCCTGGGCAGCAGCTGCATCTACCCGAAGTTCGCTGAGCAGCCGATCCGGGAAGAGGCGCTGCTCACTGGAGCCCTAGAGCCCACCAATGAGTGGTATGCGATCGCCAAGATCGCCGGCATCAAGCTGTGTGCGGCGCTGCGGCAGCAGCACGGCTTCGATGCGATCAGCCTGATGCCCACCAATCTGTATGGGCCTGGCGACAACTACCACCCCACCAACAGCCATGTGCTGCCGGCCTTGATCCGGCGGTTTCATGAGGCGGCCCAGGCCAAGGCACCGAGCGTGACCTGCTGGGGCACCGGCACACCGCTGCGGGAATTCCTGCATGTGGATGATCTGGGCGAGGCGTGCGTGTTCGCGCTGGAACGCTACACTCCCGCTCCATATAATCCCGTTGAGCATCTCAACGTGGGAACCGGTGAAGACCTGCCGATACGTGATCTGGCCACACTGATCGCGAAGATAGTGGGCTATAACGGTGACATTGTCTGGGACAGTTCTAAGCCTGATGGAACACCGAAGAAGCAGCTAGATGTGAGTCGATTTCAGGCGATCGGCTGGATGGCCAAGATCACTCTAGAAGCCGGACTGATAGGGACCTATCAAGATTTTCTCAAGGGAGACGTGAGGAAATGACCCAAGAGGGAAGACGAAGACTCTCGAAGCTGATTTTGGAGGCTGCTCAGAGTGCTGTAAGTGGCTATCCCTCCGATGCTTGCGTGGCACTTGAGCAGCTCCTCGCCGAAGGAGGTACCAGCCTTACTCCAAAGGAACAGGCTCGTATCCAGCGTGTGCTGGAACTCACAAGCGAAAGGGGGTTGTCCAAACCCAAGGCTGCCTTGAAGCACGTCCGCGAAACCTCGAATGAGCATGAGCTGCTCCAACAAGTTGCTTGGCCGAAGATCTCTATCGTTACTCCAACCTATAATCAGGGCCAGTTTATAGAGGATACGATCCTTTCTATCATTGGACAGAATTATCCGAACCTAGAGTACATCATCATGGATGGTGGTTCTCCCGATAACACCCTAGAGATCGTCGAGAAGTACAAAGACCGGATCACGTGTGTTGTATCGGAGCCTGATAAGGGCCAAAGCAATGCTATTAATAAGGGAATGCGGCTAACAACCGGCGATATTCTCTATTGGCTGAACAGCGACGATATGCTGGAACCGAACACGTTGCTTTACGTGGGTCTGAGTTTCCTTGAGCAAGGCTTTGATCTACTGGTCGGGACCTGTACACCCTTCGACAATGACTGCGGGAAACTGAACAATCGCCACATGGCTACCATGCCGTTTGGCCTGCGCATCGAGGACATCACTGATATCAAGAGCACTTGGCTAAAAGGGATGTACTTTCACCAGCCTGAGGTGTTTTTCAGTCGCCGCCTCTGGGAAGCAGCAGGTGGGTATGTTGACGAAGACCTTTATTTCAGTATGGACTATGACCTCTGGGCTCGAATGGCTTTGGTGTCGGACTTCTCAGCGCGAGTTCGCACAGTTGGGAAGAGCTTCTGTCTATACCGCGAGCACAGCAACCAGAAGACAAGCACAGTGGAGGCTTACCTGCCGGAGCTGCTGAGCCATAGCCAGGCCATCCGTGAACGCCACTTAAGTAGGGCTGTGAAGGGAGACTTTTCAACTGCGAAGGATTATCGCCAAACGCTGTCGATTGTCACCATCAGTGACTTTGGCTTCAACGGGGGAGCAGGAGTTGCTCACAAGCGCGTCTGCCAGGTGTTAAAAGCTGCTGGCCACGACGTAATGCAACTGAGCGGATTTCAGCAATGGCAAAGCGAAACAGTAGACCAGCCAGTTGACAGTTTTTTGGAGGCCCTTGAGATCCTGCAACCGGATTTTGTGTTGCTTGGAAATCTTCACAACCTCAGGCGTGGGCTGGAAATCGCTGAACTTTGCACTCGACATTTCCCGACCATCGCCATCGCACACGATTTCTGGTGGCTGACCGGGCGCTGTGCCTATACGCATGGCTGTCATTACCTGTTCACGAGATGTAGTAATATCTGCCCCACGCCTCAAGAATATCCACGTCTTGATCCTTTGGATATCCATATCCATCATCAGCGCAAAAAGCACTTATTTCAAAATCCCAATTTCTACGTGCTAGCAAATTCGTCCTATACGCAGAATCAGTATAATCAAGCAATCAAGGCTTGGGGTGTGAAGGCAAATGCAATAGGGAAAGTGGCTCTTCCTATCGTTCCAGAGGGTGATCTCGAACTCCAGTTTCCCAAACGTACACCTGAGCGTAGCCATGATTGGGCAAACTCAGGACAAATACGGATCGTGCTCGGCTGCACTGATCATGCCGATTTCCGGAAGGGAACCGACATTGCAGTTCTAGGACTGTATCGCCTTATGTCGCAGCATCCTGAGATCCAGGTTGACGTTTATGGCAAGAGTTCAAACCTAATCCTGGACAATTTGGCCGAATTCTCGAATCGGATCCTATTGCACGGGTATCTCACCAGCCAGGAGCAGTATCACGATCTTCTTGAATGTGGAGATATATTCTTGGGAACCTCACGGGAGGAGACACTTGGGCAGACATTTGTGGAAGCTGCCCACGCCGGATTGATCACTGTAGGCCCCATGATCTCCGGATATGCTGATGTGGTTAGGTGCTGTCGGTTTTCGTTGGGGTATATCGGCTGCGATGTGGAGGCAATCATCTCGACCCTTGAGCTGGCTTTAGCTCTGATCAGGCAACATGACCGAACCCAGATCAGGGCTCTTCAACAGGCTCAGGCGAGAGCTGAATTTTCTGGTATGAGCTTCTTGGCTGGCTTCAATGATCACCTCTACACTTCTGGCCTGTGGAAAAGGCTTCGCTTTCATGGGCCTACCAAGGTCTTTGATATCAGGTATGGTGCACTTGGTATTGATGAGCTGGTTCTAGCCTCCTCTCAAATTCATGACACCGAACAGGTGGATGGGGGATCACTATCTACACAAAACGAGGAAATTGAGGTCACAGTAAGCTCATTAAGGCTGGGGCCAGGCTTGTATCTAGAAGAAATTGATGGAAGGCCGGTAATGTGGCTAGCATCACGCTCAGTGTTTATTCTGCCAACACCCACAGGCCTGCATCTTCATTCATTATCTTTCTTGTGTCATTGGATCCCTGACTCAATGCGAAACAGTGACTGTGTTCTAAAAGTCTGCGGAGCTGGAGAAACTCAAGCTGTGATTCCTGATGATGGTAGCAACATCCTATCCTTTGACTTTTCCAGGATGAACGGCAAGGCGTTTATCACACCTTCTAAGCTGTTGATTGCACTGAGATTCATGAATTCAATTTCCCTCGATGATGGCAGGGAGGGCTTGGCCTTGGTATGCTCAACAGTAATGCTTCGGGGATATGCAAAGCCCAGAGAGTAGGCCAACTGATCTCATGCAATCGCAATGAGCTGATCTGGCTCTGAGTCATCTGAAAATCATTCCCGATAATTCCCCCTTCTATGCCTGCCATCCTTCAAGCTTCACTGCCGCGATCAGGCAATCACCTTCTATTGAAGCTATTATGGGACGCTATTCCAGGCGGCAAAATATCTACGTGTGAATATTACACTGCTCCTGAATGCTGCAAACAGATTCCTTGCAGCAATGCTCCTGCTTTGGCACAGGAAAATGCCAATCTGGAAGGAGACCATGTTCTCTTCGTTCACAAAACTCATGATTTTAAATTATCAGATATCCCAACTTCGCGTTATAGAACTCTATTTCAGGCTCGAGACCCTTCGGACTACTTGATTTCCCACCTTTTATGGGAGCTTGCACAGGGCAAAGACTTTAGCATTGGATCTTGCATGATGTTCATAAATGAAATGTCCTTATACTATATTCGAATGTATATTAAATGGGCCGTTCTTTATGCGGATAGGTTGGTCACACCGCCGATCTACTACGAGTCTCTGCTAACGACAATAGGCAAAGCCAGAGCGCTAAGCTCGATAACTAATGCTATTTGTATGCCATTGCGGGTAGATCAACTCGAGTATTCCCTTTCAAAGTCCAATATTCACTCCCATTCCGGCAAATCGTTTCAATCTTCAGTGGTACAGCAAGCCACTCAGTACCTGTCAAACTCAATGCTGCTGACATTCGCCGAATCTCAGGCAAATGCAATACTTGAATGTCTTCCATGCTTGTCAAGCATTTATGCTCCACGCTCTTCGGCTGCTCTGGTCGCTGGCCAATCCCTGGCCTCATTAGAATCATTTAAAGCTAGCCAAATACCAGAGCTGGGGACGATCAACACTTCGGATAATTCGATTCCAGGCTCGTTGACCGTTCGCTTATCACAAGATAGGCGGATCCAAGCAGATAGAAGTTCGGCTAGGCCTTTGTTCTTGACTGCTCTCGGTATCGGCGAAAAACGTGCTGAAGGATCATATCTCTTTGGATCGGTATCGATTCTGCCTATTCGAACAACAAGTCGTCGGCCATTAAGCAAAATTGTTGTGGCTTTATCTTCTTCGGATCAGAGCAGTGACCACAACAAAGATCTTTGGGATCAGGCAGAATACAAGGCATTTCTAATCTGTGGCGATAAGATCATTGGAGAGTTTATTGAATCCGTCAATAGGAGTGAGCTTCTAGCTGACTGTTCCCTTTCCGAGCCAATTATTCCCGCATCTGAAGTCCTCCTTCTGGCCGTTGGCTTTCGCCCAACTCGAGATATTGTATCCAAGTGCGATTCACCGCGGATCTTTCGGCTTGTTTCCGAGATCTCCGTATTGCTCTATACTGACTAGGTAGTTCTAGTCGGGCGAGGGTGTAGATATTCTCTCTGCTCTTTCATCCCTCCCGTGTTTTAGCGGTTTTGGGGTGATGCCAATTGCTGCTCTGAGTCATCCGAGCTGGTCAGTTTGTCGATTAATCTATGCTATTGATTGGCTGCCGAGGCTGCACAATGACAGAGCACTCGATGCAATCTAGAGTTGTTGAATTCTAACCAGTGCTGCTCTTGCATGATGCCGTCTTCTCGCGTAAATGTGATTACTTCGACAGTTCCGGATTGCCATTGTTTAGGGCTCCCTGGGAAAGTGGGCGGAAGTTCAGGTCACCACAAATGAGAATCTGGCTGAGCGGTGACTTTCAGGAAAGGTGTCACTTCTAGGCAGCCGTTCAGGCGTCCTGAATCAACGCTACTGCCTGGGTCGACTCCGGCTCTTCTGGTGGCTCGTTGATCCACACCACCTCTGGCTGGCACCAGCAGCGTGTGGATCAGCTCAATCACCGCGGATGTTTCTGCGGGGCGTTTCCGTAGACATGGGCTCGTTATCGGCAGATTTCGATGGCAAGTCCGCTGTGGCGTTGCTGGGGGGTAACGAACTTGATGCCGCTGTGACGGTGCTGGTGGTTATACCAATCCACAAATGGCGCCACCCATTCCTAGGCCTCGTCTTTGCTGGTGAACGGCCTGTTTGGGTAGTCGGGCCGGTGCTTGCCCGTGCGGAACAGGGATTTGGAATAGGGATTATCGTTTGAGCCCGTGGCTGAGAGAACGGCAGCAGTACCCCAGCGCACCAGAGGCACAGCGGGGACGCGAAAACTGGGCCACCCGCCCCTTGAGGCCGACGCCAGAAGGATATCTTGATTCACGCCTGACGACAGCCTGGTAACGGTCCCGATCCCAGCTGCAATCTCAGGCCTCTGCAGGGTTCGAAACAACGGCACTTACCGATCAACCAGATTGACGCCACCCTTCAACCTGATTGACACGGGACAGAGATACAGCCACACACCGCGCACCGTGGTGGGCAGATAGTTGATGTCCCACGACCCACAGCATTGGGGCGATCCGCCCGCAGGCGCGGCACTGGTCGTGGATCCTGAGGCCACCGGGCTCACCCCCTCAACCAGATTGTCGCCGGACAGGCACCACCTTGCCTGGTGCAAGACCTGGTAAAAGCTGGACTCGGAGTCGAGATAGACGTCCTGATCGTCCGGTGTGGGCACGATCTGTGCTGGTGGCAGCGAGGCGTACTCGGGCTCATTGCAGGTGAGTAGTTTCCGGTGGCGTTCTTACTCGCTAAGGCGATGGGCTACTTGGCTGTGGCCGCCTTTGCAGCGGACCACACAGCCACCATCACCCGCTGCAAACTGTCGGCGCCAGCGCTGTAGCGACGTAAGCCCCACACCCAGCAGCAGCGCCAGCTCATGGGCACGGGCACCATCAGCCATGCCCTCATCAAGGATCTGCAGGGCCTTCCGTCGGGCGTCGTCATTCGCCCCCGTCCTCTCCCCAGAAGGCCTGGCTCTTTTTTGAGGTGATCAGCAACGCTGCGGCCTCCGCCAGGGCCTTCTCCTTGCGGCGCAGCTCCTATTTGAGGCGTTTGATCTCCCGCTGGCTGGTCCTGGGCACGGAGCCGTTCGAGCTCCTTCTGCTCCTTCAAAGTGAGCACTGGCTTCTCGTTGGCATCCTGGGATGCCTGCCGCCACCGCTCCACCTGTTCTTGGTGCGGGCCCCACTCACGGCAGTAGGCGCTGAACTCGGTGGTGTTAATGTCTGCGGTCCCCAATATCACCGTGAATTTGTCGTTGGCGCCCCAGCCTTCAGGATCCTTCTCGGATGCCGGCAGCACCTCTCCCGGTAACCGCCAGGTCTTCCTCCAGTTGTAGGGTGTGACCACGTGAATGCCCAGTTCTGCTGAGATCTGGGCCACGCTCTGCCGATGTGGCGGGCTCATCCGACTCCTGACATCAGCCTTGCTGGCCTCGCTGTATCGCCGCATTCCTCTGCTCCATCAATCCCCCTCGTGGTCGGAATGGAGAGGCGCCAACGTTGCTGGCAGAGGGGGAACTACGCACATTTGTCCAGTGGAAACTCCGCAGATCCACTGGGGCGCAATTGATCTGGCATTTCTCAGGAAGCCCACTTTAAGTCCTGGCCAGAGATTAGTGTGCTTACTTGTGCAACAACGGTTCCAATAAAGAAGAGTAAATGGACCCAAATGGCCGAAGCCAGGCTGACTTGCCTGAATCTGCGCCGAGAAGGATCAATGCAAACTTGTTTGGACCCTGCGTATGGCTTGGACTTTGTTGACTAGAGATTCCCTGGACATAGCCCAGGCAAACGGGTGTGAATGCGGTCTCAGCGAATGCAACACCATATCAATCCATACGTTTGTTCATCGGTCCTACATTGGCCTTCTACAGGTCCACGCTGCAGGAAAGAAGATGAGTAATCCTATCCAGTCTATGCATCAAGAAGGCCTGATATGAAGCGGTTGACTTCATTGGTGTCCACCACATATCCCGTATTTCCATGCGAGATAGAATTGACATACACCTCCCTTTCGCTTCGGAGAGGATGGCAAAACCTTGTAACATGCCACTGCCAAGCCTTTAGAATGTGGGAGTAGTGCTCATGGCCAAAAATTCCAATCGGACAGTTAATAATATATATTGGGAATATCATGCTAGATCCGTATGGCGCAAGTGCGCACACAACTTTGTAATTGGATAGATATCTCAGCTTTTCGAGAAATGACAAGCCATCAAGAATGACGGACCTTGTCTGATAGATACTGCATAGAGCATTGAAGTCAGCGTGAATGCTCGAAGGGAGTGATGCACTAATTAAGTCAGAACCGACCATGTTGCCTGAGGTAACAGAATACTTGGGAATTGCCGTTAATCCATCTAGAATTAGAGTTGAGATCCCTCGATGTAGGCAGAGCTTGGCGATGGATTCAACGACTTCCATCTTGTTGACAAAGTTGCGAGATCCTTTCCTTTCATCAATTGAGATATAAAGAGCAGATTCTGCTCCCGCAGACGTACCGTTCTGCTTGCATGCAGGAGAGTCGCTACAGGCATATGGGAAGTCCCATATACTCCTAAGTGCCTCTAGTGGTGGCCTGAAAGAAGGAATAGGAAAAAGTAGCTTGTTATTGAAGATGTATATGTCGTGGGTTCGATCATCAGAGTCATTCAGTGTAATGATGCTTGAGAAGTTGTCAAAGAGATTAGGTTGTAGAGTCTTTAAAAGCTCTACTGTTGAAACAAAATCCCAATTTCCTAGCACAAGTCCATAGTCATCGGTTTTAGACTTTCTGCTAAGCACTGACAGTGAATTGATATCATTGATAATTGCGTGTCCAAAGTTAATTCTTTGGCCAATGAGTAGATACTTTCTTATTTGCTGATTTGAACTTGAGATCTTGTCTTGTAATGTGGTCGAAGCTAGGAGTGCAGCTGAAACAACCCTATCCAGGTGACTTTCGATTGCCTTAGGAAGAGTAGTCTTAGAATTGACTAATGCCAGTGATCTCTTTAGATTGGGACTGATAATGATGAGACCCTCTATGGCGCTTACCCATCCCGTGTAGAGCGGCGCAATAATGGTCTTGCCAGAAACATACAGATGAGCGAGGATGCCGCCGCAGTTCCTATCAACTAAGGCTGATCCTATGGGAAGGAGCCGAGCCAGACGCCCGTTCTTAGCCGTGGCTATCCCTACGTTCTTTGCATGAAGGACCCTGTCCCAAAGAGTCTGCCTTCTATTATTTATAAAATCAAGATTCAGACTTTCAGCCTCGCTCGTTTCATCGTCTGCAGCGAGCGCTTCTGCTTGCTTCTGCTCGCGAGGGTAGTCCTCACAGATATTGGAAAACATGTGGTATGCGCTTGCATTCGACATGCCACCAATCTCATCAAGAAAATCACTTGCAAGCTCTTCGTTGTCGGATGCATAAGCGGCAAGTTGAACAAGATCAGCGATGGAGATTCCATTGAAACGGGTTGGCTCTAAGGGGATTATTGAATTCTCGTAACTTGATGTATCGCTTGAAGGCAACTCATGAAGAAGTTCGTGATTTGACGAGTGTTGTATAGGTAGTGGAAGCGAAGAAATCTTTGCCACAATAGACTGAGAGTGATTGTAGTAGCCTAGTCGCCTTAGCGCATCTGATAGGGATAAATATGAGTGAAGATGTTTCTCTGTATCGTCAATTGATATTGCCATTATGTCGGAAAATGCGATATGAGTAATCCTTGCTGCATTGGCCTCTGCGGTATCGGAGATCAGCTGATCAATGAGCTTGGCCACTCTGCAATCTAGCTTGCCACTTATGCCTTGAGGAGATGTGGAATCAGTAATTTGTAGCATGGGTTCTAGTGGATCTCGTGGTTGACTGCGCCTACGACAATAGGAGCTTCGTCAATTCTATCCATTAACTTGCCAGGCAACAGGCTTCCTTTGGCTCCAAGGCGCCTCCATTCGCTCATTGCAAAATCAAGAAGCGATTGTGGTCTGCCTGTCGCGATATGCTCAACAAAGGGTTCTCCTCTTTGAATGTTAGGACGTGAACAGGCATTAAGTAGCATCTGAGCAGCATCCTCTACAGGAATGAAGTCTCTAATTTGTTTGCCGCTACTTAGGGGGAAATCGGCACCACTAAGTGCCGCAGCGCGCAGCGAGGGCCAGAAATTCTTTTCATACTGGCCCTGACCATAGACCGAAAACAATCTTCCATAGTAAAGTTCAAGATTGTATACACGTGCAAATGTGGCACTTAGTTGATAGGCGGCAGCCTTGCTTGCTCCGTAAAGGTTAAGAGGTTCAAGCGGCGCTGTGGTTGGTATAGGGTTATATGTATACGCTGAGGCTCCATATTCATGGCTGGTGCCTGCTATTACAAAGCGCCTTATCCCAGCCTCCTTTGCCACTGAGACTATGTGGGAAGTCCCAGTAACGTTAGCAAGAACCAGCTCATTCCACGGGGCAAGCTTAGGACTTACGCCTGCAGATGCAAGATGGACCAAGACGTCGCAATTCTCAAGGTCTTTCGGTTGCAGCTTCTCAAGCGAGGTGTCTATCCAATTCGGCTGATTGGGCAGCGGAATAGTGGTTGTCGAATTGACACTGCGACGTAAAGCGTGAACACGACTTCCGGACTTCAATGCAGCAGCTAAGAAATGGCTGCCAATAAACCCTGTTCCTCCCGTAAGAAAGATGCGCATGGGCTCAGGCCACGTTGAGGGCAGAGGATCGTGCTAGGCAAAAGTTTCTGATCACATAGACTTCATTTTGCAGCATCGCCTCAGTGAGGCCGGGGTAGGTGCCAAGGAATAGGATCGTGTTCATGATCTCATCGGAACCCTCCATCGAGGCTGCTATCCGCAATCCCTCGGGATTGTCCTCCCGCAGCTGCACAAAGGCCGGCTGACGAAGCAGATTGCCGCCGAAGAGCATCCGGTTGCCGATGCGGTGTGTATCGAGTTCCTGGGCCAGATCCGTGCGAGTGAACGGTGCTTCGGGTCGCACGGCGATCTTGAAACCAAACCAGGAGCAGTTGGTGCGGCAGCCTTTGTCGTCCCAGCTGAACGACCCATCGGTATTCCAGGCGGTTGCATGGGTAGGCAAGGCGAAATCCAGCCAGGCGGCATAGGGCTCCAGGCCGGCCCGGAGGATCTGCCAGTTCTGCTTGCGTGCCTCAATGAACCCAGGCAGACGCCGCATCTGCACCCGACCGATCGCGGCCTGGGGATCGAGAGGTTTGAGGTTGAAGCCCAGATGGCTGTAGGTGTACTTGTGGTCGTATCCCCTGGGCAGCTCGCCCAACTGCCAGTCGAAGCGCTTGTTGCAGGTGTTGTCGATGCCGCTGGGGCACCAGCAATCACGTCCCCAGTCGCGGAAGCTTTCGGCCACCACCTTCAATTTCTGGTCGCGCACGATGTTCACCGCACCGCCCTCGCCCATGGTGAGGTGATGGGGCGGATAGAAGCTCTGGGTGCTGATGTCCCCCCAGGTGCCCGTCCAGCGGATCACGCGATCGGGCCCGTCATCGAGCCCGGGGCTATTCTCCGTGAACCCCAGGCTTTCAGCCAGGCTGAGGGGCATGGAGTAGCTGCAGCCCAGGGCGTCGCAGTTGTCCTCCACCAGCCAGAGGTCGTACTTGCGGCAGAAGGCCAGGGTGGTGGCCAGATCGAAGGGATTGCCAAGGGCATGGGCCATCATCACGGCCTTGGTTTTCCCTGGGCTGTAGGCCGCCTCCAGCTGATCGCAGCGGGCATTGCCGGTGATCGGATCGGCATCGATGAACACCGGCACCGCACCCACCTGCACGATCGGCGCCACGGTGGTGGGGAAGCCTGCCGCCACCGTAATCACTTCGTCCCCGGGCCTGATCCGCTTCGTTTCAGGCAGCTTGTGGCTCGTGAGTGCTGAGATGGCAACCAGATTGGCACTGGAGCCGGAATTGACGAGAAGGCTGTGACGCACACCCAGGAATGCCGCCAGTTCTTTCTGAAAGGCATCTCCTTCGCTGCCCAGGGTGAGCCAGAAATCGAGGGTCGATCCCACTGCTGCTTCCACTTCGTCTTCAGTGAAAACACGCCCTGCATAGGGAATCGGCGAACCAGGTTCCCAACGCTTGCGCTCAGGATCAGAGGCTGGGCGGAAGCAGGCATGGGCTTCCTTGGCATATTCCCGGGTGAGCCGCAGAATTTCTTGCTTCAAGGCAGGAAGATTGCTCATCAGATCAATGCGTGAGTGTTGGCAGGAAGCGAGGCATAGGCTTCCAGGTCGGCAAGGCAGCAGGCTTCAGCGATTTCCGGGATATGGGCCACCTGGCGATACCAAGCAACCGTGCGCTGAACCGTGGTGGCAAAAGGCCAACGGGGCTGCCAGCCCAGCTGGTGGTGGGCTTTGTCGATTTGCAGGTGCAGGCGCCCTGCCTCATGGGGGGCATCTTGCTCAGATAAATCCAGCCATTGACCTGGCCAATGCAGAAGTGCTTCTTCTATCAGCTGCCGCACGGGCCTGTTGGCCTCCAATGATGGGCCAAAGTTGAAGGCTCCACAGAAGGGATTCGGCCTGGCGTGGTTGCTGGCTCCTGCTGCCGCCAAGGTTTCTGCCAGCCGAAGGTAGCCGCCGAGTGGCTCCAACACGTGTTGCCAGGGCCGGGTGGCCTGAGGGTTGCGCACTGGGATCGCTTCTCCTCGCGCCAGTGCCCGCATCGCATCGGGCACGATCCGGTCTTCCGCCCAGTCGCCACCGCCGATCACATTGCCAGCACGAGCCGTTGCAATGGCCAGGTGGGGGTTCTGGTGGCCCGCTTCGCCACAGAAGCTTTTGCGCCAGCTGGCGATTGCAATTTCGGCCGCTGCTTTGCTGGCGCTGTAGGGATCGTGTCCACCGAGGCGGTCGTTTTCGCGGTAGCCGTAATCCCATTCCTTGTTTTCATACACCTTGTCAGTAGTGACCATCACCACTGCACATGGCTGCTTCAAGGGTTTGAGCGCCTCCAGCAGGTGGAGGCTTCCCTGCACATTGGTGGCCCAAGTGCCCAGAGGATCGCGGTAGCTACGGCGCACCAGCGGCTGGGCCGCGAGGTGGAGAACCACCTGAGGCTGGCATGCTTCCACGATCTCTACAAGGCCCATAGGCTCCCGTATGTCGGCCAGATGGTGATGCTGGAGGCGCCGTTCCAGCTGCAGTTGCTCAAACAGATGAGGATCCGAATCAGGCACCAGACCCACCCCCGAGACCCGGGCGCCCAGCTCGCTCAGCCATAAGGCAAGCCAGCTCCCCTTGAAGCCTGTGTGGCCTGTAAGCAGCACACGCCGACCATTCCAGAATCCAGGCGAAATCAGTGCCTGATCCATCACGCCCACACCTTCCATGGCGCCTCGCGTGAGGCCCAGAGATCTTCCAGCTTCTGGCGGTCCCGCAGTGTGTCCATCGGCTGCCAGAAGCCGCGATGGAGGTAGGCGCTTAGCTCACCATTACTGGCCAGGTTGTTGAGCGGCTCCTGCTCCCAAACGCAAGCATCGCCACTAATCAAATCAATCACGGATGGCTCAAGCACGAAGTAGCCTCCGTTGATCCAGCCTCCGTCCCCATCCGGCTTCTCCTGAAAATTGGTGACCTGATGGCCTGAGAGCCCTAGTGCCCCGTAGCGGCCCGGCGGCTGCACGGCTGTGAGGGTGGCCCGGCGGCCTTCGGCGCGGTGGTGAGCCACCAGCGCCGCAACATCCACGTCGGCGACGCCGTCGCCGTACGTGAAACAGAACGTGTCGTCCAGGAAGTCGCGCACGCGAGCAAGGCGTCCACCGGTCATTGAGCTATCGCCCGTATCAACGAGCGTGACCTTCCATGGCTCAGCATGGCGACGATGGATCTCCATGTGATTGAGATCCATATGGAAGGTTACGTCACTGGTATGCAGGAAGTAGTTGGCGAAGTACTCCTTGATGATGTATCCCTTGTAGCCACAGCAGATAATGAATTCGGTTATCCCGTGGTGGCTGTAGGTTTTGAGGATGTGCCAAAGGATCGGTTTGCCACCGATCTCCACCATCGGTTTGGGGCGTAGGTGGGTTTCTTCTGAGAGACGGGTGCCCAAGCCCCCAGCCAAGATCACGGCTTTCACGAAAACGCAGCGCGCTCCTGCCACGATAGCCGCAAAGCTTGGGATTCCTCCCGTTATTCGAGCAGGCTTTCTTGGCTCGTTCACTGCCTATGATGAAGAGGGATGGTGGGCAGGCGTTTAGCGCTAGCAGCCTCTGCGACAACCGCAACTGAAATCTTCTCAGGTTGTGGTATCCGTATCTGAAATGGTAGCGGCGACTTCTTTGTTGTCTTTACTGCCTGGGTGACGGGAGAGTTGATCTTTGCGTGCTTTTTGGGCGTGCCGACGAGCCCGATGATGATGGTGAAGCTGGAGTGCGAGCTCGCATTGGCCCTTGAGTCGGCAGAATCCTGCTGATGCCTGAGCGAAGCTGTGACTTGTTTTCTTTTTTTGGAGTGGCGTCTGCTTGACCCCCAAGGATTGGCCATGGCCCTCGCACGGTTGCTGAAAGAGTGCGTGTGCCATGCATGGATGGTGGGCGGTGAATGTATTCTGCAAAACCATGGATTGCTGGTGGTCTCTCTACTCGTGGCCTTCTGCAGTGCTCGACTCATCGAGATCGCCTGGTTTCCACCTCGCCGAGATTATTGTCTGGGGTGTGGGTGATGGCTTGGCGGTATGGCTGCGGTTTTCCCGCCGACATATTGTGCACAGTGAGTATTCACCCTAAGCCTTTGGGCCAACTCGTGTATCTTTCTCTTTCCTTGCCGTCTTGCCAGCACTTGAGAAGCTGCCTCTTCGCTTGTCCACGTCTGTGTCAGCTTTTGGGCGGGTGGCAGAGTTAGGAAAACTAGATGTGGACTGCGGTTAAAGTGGGGGGGTATGCCTCGCAGCTGCAGATCGTGTATGACCCGCAACTCCAAGGCTTGATCGATCAGGCAAAGCAAGCTGAGACGCAAGGAAATACTGCACGCTCCATCGAACTCCATAGGCAAGCCATCCGCCTGCAGCCGCTCAATACCGATCTGGTGATGGAGCTGATTCGCCTCTTCATTGGCCGGCTTGATGTGGAGTTGAGTGTCGATTTTCTTACGGATCACCTGACGAGCCTCCTGGAGGCTCTGGAACATCAGCCTATGGATTCAGTGCTGTGGCTGCAAGTCCTGCGCGTGCAGCTTGCGATCAAGCAGGCCCCAGGCATGCCCGTCTCGGCGCCACTCACGCCCAGAGCGCTGATTGCTGATTCTCAAGGAGAACCGCAGCCCATTTGTTCTGAGCCCTCCAGTCACATCGGGCAAATTCGAGAACGGCAACGCTTCTCTAACCCCGACTACCTCAGCATCGACGGCCTGCCCCAGGCCCAGCAGTTCACCCGGGCTCTGCGTCGCATGCAGAACGCTGGTCTGCGGCCATTGATTGTGGATGCTGGCACCGTCCTTGGGCTCTCCAGCCAGTCGCTGGCCACACGCTATCCCGAGGCCCAGGTCGTGGCGCTCCTGCGCCGTAGTGGCGACCAAGCCACCGTGGCCTCTGAAGTGGACGATCCAGCCTTTGAAATCCAGAGCTGTGCCACTGCTTCAGAGCTGCATGAAACGATCCTTCAACTCCTTACGCAGCCCTCTATAGCCCCGGCCCTGTTGCACCTCGACGCCGAAGCGGCCGTTATCACCCATCTCTTCAGTCCCCTCTTCTCGTCTGACTGGATCGGGGCGTTTCCCGTTGTGATCATTGAGCACGGCGGAACCCATCCTCAGCCGTATCTGCGTGCGCTGGCGCACCACTCTTTCCACATGATCGTCAACGGTGAGTTGCTGCTGGCCTTCAACCGTTCCCTGCTCAGTGGCCTGGCCGCTTCAGACTATCTCTTCGATCTGGAAACCCGCTCAGATCTGGTGCCGCTCAATGGTGAACTGGTTGTAGACGATGCTGTTGTGGGTTTCGATGGTGAATGGCAAGGCCCTGCGATCACTGAACAGCAGGCTTTCCAACGCGCGCACCAGTTGCTTCGTGCCAGCAGTGCGATCACCTACCTCGGCTTTCCCTGGGCCTCCTTGATTGACCACCTCAATGCAGGCACCCCGAAGGGGATAGCCCTTTTGCGCCAGCTCGCAGATCTTCGCTCTATCTTGCTCAGCCGCGGGTGCCGCCGCATCAGCACCGTATGCCAGCAGATCTATCTCCCTGACCATCGCTGGTTCTTTGAGTGGGCAGGTGTCACCGATGTGTTCTGGTCCCACGCCACGATCTTTCAGAGTGAGTCCAGCCTGCGGCTTCACCCCTTTCCCCTGTTTCCCGTTCACTGGCATCCATCCACCCCAGCCAGCAGTGAGCTAGTGCGAGATCTGCTTTATTCATTTGTTGGAGCCCGGGGCAGCCAGCCGCTCTACCTGACGAACAGCCGCGATCTGATCCTCTCCTGCCTCGGCGAAGCGCCAGACACACTGGTTCATGCCAATGAGGAGTGGTTTTTCGAGGCTCTCGTCTACGGTCGCCAGATCTTTGGCAACGTATCCAGCGACGACCCAAGGGTACAGGGAACCGGACGAGCCGATCTGCGTGCCTTGTTCATGGATGCCTTGCGGCGATCCATCTTCACCCTCTGCCCATCCGGCGCCGGGCCTAACAGTATTCGCCTGTGGGAAGCGATTGGTTCTGGATCGATTCCCGTGATCCTCTCAGATACTTACCGCCCTCCGGGCCCCCGTGAGCTTTGGGACGAGGCTGTTGTGTTTGTGCCAGACACTGAATTGGGTGTGCTCTCCCTGCCGACGTTGCTGCGAAGGCTGGCTGCCGATGGGGAATTTCTTGCCTCCAAGCGAGCCGGCCTGGTGCGGCTGTGGCAGAGATACTCCCCAGAAACCTTTATCACAGACATCCAAGATCTCCATGCCTCGCTGGCAGCAAGACACTAACGAATCTCTGCCTCTACACACACATCACGGCGCGAAGAGCAGCCCGTCTCCAGCTCTCAACATTCATCAATAAGCACATACCAATCGTCCCACTGGGCTTCCTGGCGCTGATACCCCCGCGCTTCCAAAAGTGTTTGCAGGCCCTGGCGCTGCGCCGTGAAGTTGTGCTCCACCGTGATGCATCTGAACCGATACCGCTGCCAATCCAGCCCTTCGAGGATCGCCAGCTCACTGCCTTCGGTGTCGATGCTGAGGTAGTCGATGAGGGCCGGCGCCTCGTGCTGCGCCAGCAGGTCCATCAGCGACGTGGTGGTGACCTCAATCACATCTCCAGCCGCCGCGTAAGCGTCCCGTTTTGCACCGTGCTGATCCTCCGTGCCGAGCTCGGCCAGGCCGCCGTAGGCATCGGCCAGCACAAAGCGCATGCGCTCCCCACTGCTGCGATAGACGCAGGCCGGGCTGATTGTGCAGGAGCGGTTCTGCAGCAGCCGCTCAAACAGCTTCGGGTTGGGTTCAGCGCAGATGCCTTCCCAGCTGAAGTGTTTCTCCAACAGCCAGCTGTTGCTCAACAGCACCCCATCGGTGGCTCCGAATTCCACGAAGAAGCCGCCCCGCTTCCAGCCCAGCTGCTCCAGCACCCAGAGGTCTTGCCCCAGTTGGGAGCGGCTCAGGGGCTGCCAGCGTTCGCGGCTGTCCGCTGCCCCTTTCCGCTTCTTGGCGATGGGCTTCGCGTTCAGCGCACCGCCAGCCAGGGCCAGGCTCAGCTCATGCGAGAGCAGCTCCGCCTCCGTGCGCAGGATGCTGAGCTGGGAGGCGAGCGCGCTGTGATGCGCGGCAGCCGCTTCGATGGCTGCATGGAGCTCATCCATCTGAGCCTTGAGCCGCTCCGCTTCGTTGGTCTCCTTGCGAGCGTCGCGCAGCCAGCGGTTCAGGCTGCTGCGGGAGAGGCCAAGGCGCTTCGCCACCTCCGCCACCGGCAGGCCCTCCACCTGGCAAAGGGTGATGGCCTCGGCCTTTCGCTCTGGCGTGGGTCGCCGTGCAGGCTCGGGGGGGGTGCCAGTCATGGACCTTGAGCGCTCCTTGGTCCTTCAAGGCTGGACGCCAGGCTCATCATCGGCCATTTAGATGTGCTCGCTTTGCGTTGCCTGCCTGCCGATCCGACATCAATCCCTTGACGCCAGCACCGGTGCCACACTGCCCAAAGCAACACTCACAAGACTGTGCCGATCCTTGGGCGCGGTGGCCGCCGCCTCAGCTGGCTATGGGCACTCCTGATCGGTCTCTCTGTCTTCAAGGGAGCCAGCACGCTCTGGTTGCCCCCGTCGTCACCGCTGCATGAACCGCTCTGCAACCTGATGGGCGGGCTGCCCACCTGCCGCAAGTAACAAGCGGGCTAGTGCCGCTACGGTCATGGCAGAGAACGAAGCGCCGCTTTCGTCGGTTCCGCCCGATCCGCTTCACCTCCTACAGCCATGTCGATCTCCTCGGCATCCGTTTCCCCGTCAATCAGCAAATCGGCATTCCTTTCCTTGTTGCCGCCGTGGCGGCGCTTCTTGGCGAAGACGAAGTCTTCTCAGACTCCTGCAGGAGTGTGGCGAGGATCAAGCGGTGCTGTGCACTTTTGCGTTGCACCAGGGCCCGGCTCGGCCCTGGCCTGCAGGGCTACACTGATGGAGCGCTGTCTACACGCTTCCAGCCGTGGCCCTCAACATCCGCAACGCCGAGGCCAACCGCCTCGCTGCTGAGGTGGCATCCCTCGCGGGCGAAACCAAAACCGCCGCCGTGATCCTGGCCCTGAAAGAGCGTCTGCGGCGCCTGCAGCGCCAGAGCCACACCACAGCGAACAAGCAAGCCGGCCTCGTCAACCGACTCGACCAGATCGCCCTGCGTTGTGCTGGGCGGCCGATCATCGATCGCCGCAGCGCAGAGGAGATCCTCGGCTACGACGTCACGGGCCTGCCCACCTGATGGTGATCGATTCCTCGGTAGTGCTGGCCATCCTGCAGAACGAACCGGAGCGTCACGCCTTCAACGAAGCCATCGCCGCAGCAGAACAGTGCTCTCTCTCTTCTGCTTCCCTGGTAGAGCTCTCCATTGTGATGGAGGCACGCTTTGGTGCTGATGGCCAGGGAGATCTTGATCTGTTTCTAAGCACGGCGCTGATCGAAATCATCAGCCTGGATCGTGAACAGGCTGAACTCGCTCGCCAGGCCTTCAGTCGTTATGGCAAAGGGCGTCATCGGGCTGGGCTCAACTTCGGCGATTGTTTTTCCTATGCCCTGGCCAAGTGGCTCGATCAACCGTTGCTCTTCAAAGGTGACGACTTCTGCCACACCGATCTCCAGCCCGCCACCGCCCGCATCCAGGCCTGATCGATGTCGGCGGCCTCACCCACCCTCGCCCCTTTTAGGGCGTCGTTATCCCACTCGGCCCGCCTGATTGGCGCAGGCCGATCGAGCAACGGCCTTATGCCGCCATGGCCTTCGAGAGCCGCAGGCCAGCCTTCTCAAGGCCCGTCAGGATCGGCTCCCTCACCGCCGCTTCAAGATCGCCATACAGCCCCAACCGTGAGCAGGAGCACGTACGATCTAGTCAGATGACTAGTTATCCAGGGAGGAGCAGGGATGGCGATCTGGCCGGTGCAGCACGCCAAGGCACGGTTCAGTGAGCTCCTCGATGCCTGCGTGCGGGAGGGGCCCCAGGTGGTGTCTCGCCGTGGGGCGGAAACCGCCGTGCTCGTGCCGATTGAGGAGTGGCGCCGCCTTGAGGCTGCGGCCCGCCCTTCCCTCAAAGAGCTCTTGCTGGCCCCCTCGGCACGCAGCGAAACCCTGGTGCCGCCCCGGGGGAAGGCACGGCGGCGTGAGCTGATCAGCCTGTAGGTGCTGCGGTGTATCTCCTCGACACCAACGTGGTTTCAGAGTTGCGCAAACCACGCCCCCATGGCGCGGTATTGACCTGGCTCGATGGCGTAGACGACGCGAACCTGCATCTGGCCACGGTGACCCTGGGCGAAATCCAGGCAGGTATTGAGCTCACCCGTGAGCAAGACCCTGGCAAAGCCAGCGAGCTCGAAGCCTGGCTGGATCTGGTGAGCCTCAGCTACAACGTTTTGCCGATGGATGGATCAGCCTTTCGCTGCTGGGCCCGGCTGATGCATCGCCAATCCAACACCCTCTATGAAGACGCGATGATCGCCGCCATCGCCAAGGTGAACCACCTCACAGTGGTGACCCGCAATGGGGCAGTTTTTAAAACGTTTGAGGTGCCACTACTCAATCCCTTCGAAACAGGTCGCTGAAGCTACCGAGCGGACCCTGTCACCCACCCCGCTGTTCACAGGCTGTGCTGATGGAAGAGATCAGGCCATCTCAATCCTGAGGCTCATTCCGCTCACTCCTGATCAGCCTCTCTGTCAACAGGTTGACCGCTCTGGAAGGGGTGCGCTGAATCCGCCAGCCCTTGCTCCTGGGCCAGTGCGGCCAGGCGCCGGTCTAGGGACCACAGGCGGCAATGGCTCAACCTGGCGGACGCCAGCAGGTGAGCATCGACATAGCCGATCCCCCGACCCATCAGCTGGTTGCGCTCGATCAGCAGCAGCACCTCCGCATCACTGGCCACCACTGCCGCTGGCAGGCCCTGCAACAGCTCGAGCACGTCACGACGGTTGCGCAGCTGGCCGCACGCCAGTTCGCCGATCACCCAGGGATGGATCAGCACCTCGCCCTCCTGCAGGAGCGTGTCGAGGCGGGTCAGTCCATGGCGCAGATGCTCCACCCACACGGAGGTGTCGACGAGGATCAAGCGGCGCTCCGGCGACGGGGGATCGGCTCCAGAGCCGGTTCACTGCCGCCAAGTGCGGCCAGGCGTTTCGCGCTTTCCCGCTGCACCAGGGCACGCAGGGCCTCCTTGAGCAAGCCACTGCGTTCCAGGTGGCCGCACAGCTGCTCTGCTCTGGCCAGTAGTTCATCGTCGAGCGTCACTGTGGTGCGCATGGTCCCGCCCATTGCAGGAATCAATCTAGGCGTCATCTGATGTCGCCAGTGATGCGCCCACTCGCCCGGCGGGCCACACGGATACAGCTCTGTCTACGCGCCTCCAGCCGTGGCCATCAACATCCGCAACGCCGAGGCCAAAAGCACATGGCCATGAGCCACGAGCGGATGCTCTAGCCCGAAGGGCTTCTGCGAAGCGGTAGAACTCCAACGGCGTTCCACCCGACGCGAATGGATCCCCAAAGCCAAGGCTGAACTGGAAGCTGAGGCGGCACCGGCAAAAGCCAATGGCGTCGCCCAGTTCAGCTCCCCACCAGTGCAGCCTGCAAGCTGATCTCGATCCACTGCTCGCCCTGCTAGAGCTGCCGATGGGTCAGCTGGAGCGGCTGGTGGGCGGCAGGTTCGCCCTTGAATTCGTGCGGCACGATTGCTAGGCTATCGTGCAGGACGATCAAGGAGGTCCGTCGTGGCTAGCACTGCCCCAGCGCCTGCCGTCAAGGTTGTGGGCGCCAATGGCCAGATCACCCTGGGTAAGCAATACGCCGGCCGGCAGGTCTTGGTGGAACAAAGTGAGCCCGGTGTCTGGATCGTGCGCACGGCCACTGTGATCCCTGACAACGAGCGCTGGCTCCATCAATCTTCTGCAGCGGCAGACCTGCAGGCTGCGATGGCTTGGTCTGTGAGCCATTCACCCTCAGACGCCGATCTGGAGGGCACCCTGAAGCGCCTTGGTCATGACCGGCGATGAAGCAACGATCCGGCTAGACCTCAACAACCCCGTGTTTCAGGAAAATCTGCTCACGCTGCAAAAAGCCGAACGGCATGCAGCCATGACCACCCTCAACAAGATTCGCCAACTCACCTGGATTCAGCTCTACCGCGACCAAGGCCTGAAGTGGGAGAAAATCAGCAGTATCAAGCCACCCCAAGGCATTGATGCGGTTTACTCCCTTCGCATCAGCCGGGCGCGCCGTGCCACTGCCCACCGGGATGGGGATTTCATCCGCTTCCTTACCATTGCGCCTGACCACGACGCCACCTACGGCAAGGCTTAGCGCTTTCGCCCATCAGCACGGCAGCTCACGGGGCTGGAGCACCAGTTCGACCCCCAACGCCGCCAGCAGGCGGTAAAGGCTGTGGATCGTGCAGCGCTGGGGGGCGTTCTCAAGGGAGGTCACCGTTTTCTGCTGCAGGCCCCCTCGCGCGGCCGCCTTGGCCTGGGAGAGCCCCAGCTTCTTGCGGCGTCTGCGCAGCGAAACGCCCAGCTGTGCCGGAAGGCGTACCACGTGCCACAAATCGCATCCCCCACAAGGAATGAATTCAACCCATCCCCTGTGGGGCGTAAATGCAGTTAATCCCCTGCAGGGGATGCGTACGGTCTGTTCGTGCCATTGGCGGCCCCAATTCAGGCCATCGAAGACCGCCAGCTCACTGCCTTTCGGTGTCGAGGCTCAGAGAGTGGTCTGCTCGATCCCATTGGCCACGCCCACATCCACACCATGCTTGAGCTTGGGGCTGATCCTGTAACCCGCTAGCAGCGGTTTGTCTGCTTCGGTGCTGGGCTCAGCAGTGGATGGCGTCCAATACCAGCGGTAGGCGCTTACCTCCTCGCCACGGTTATCCCGAAACCGCACGCACTCCTTGCGCTGCAGCGCGCTGCTCGCAAAGGGCTCAATCCCCAGAGCTTCAGTGTCATCGCTGGCGCTGATCAGCACGCTCTCCAGCTCGATCCCAGCGTTTCCCCACAGCGCGTCCTCCACCTTGAGGCACCCTGCAGCGCAGTCGAGCACGATCGTGCGCAACAACCTCTGATGTCCCGCTGCTGTCGGGTAGGCGCGGGTGAGGTCCAGCTGCACCCGCACCAGGCTGGCGCCGGTCTCCACTGCCAGCAGCTGGGCGGCATAGGCGCGCCCCGCCGCTTGTTCGTGGCCGTTCACGATCGGCACGGAGTGGCCGCTGCTGCGGGTGGCCAGCAGTGTGTAGCGCTTTGGGCCGAAGGTGTCGGCGGTGTATTCCGGTGCTCCCAGTTCAATCGCCAGCCGCTCGCCATCCACATTGAGCAGGAAACTGCCGCAGTCGTTGTGGTTGTGCGGTTCATCGTTGTGGCCCCCCTTCACCGCCAGTTCCCAGCAGCGGCCCTGGCTGTCCAGCCGCCTTACCACCACCAGGCCGGCGTCGCTGTCGATCCAGTCGCCGCACGCCGGTTCCGTGGCCGTGGCCTGCACGTCCGCACTGGGGGCCTCCAGCAGCATGCGTGTGAGATAGAAGAGATCGCAACGCTGATGTTGCACATCAAATCGGCCATTGAGAGTTTGCTGGTAGAGCCGCACCCCCGCCTGGGTGCACTCCGCTAGATCCAGTCGCCGCCCCAGCAGCATCAGCAAACTCGCTCGGGGCGGCATGTCGAGCCGGCTGTCAGCCACATTCACCATCTGGCCGCCGCGCAGCAGCATCGCCGGCCCGAAGCGGGCGATCGCCCGGATGCGATCGTCCTGCCCGGACACCAGGCTCTGCTGACCGTCACTCCAGCGCTCCAGCTGCTCATTGAGCAGGGCAAACCAGCCGAAGCCGTATTCCCAGTAGGTGATCCCCTCCAGGCAACTGCCCACAGCACTGAAGCCTTCGAGAAACACCTGCAGATTCCGTTGGCTGGCGTCCACCAATTCCTGCAGCCATGGCGCTTCCGGCGCCAGTGCCAGTGCCGCCCCCAGCAGCCCCTGATGGCACACCGCGTTCCAGTTGCTGGCCTGGGTCGTCCAGAAATTGGCCTCGGGTTTCGCCAGAAATGAGCCCACCATTTCCGCCAATACCCGCTCACGCATCTGCGCCACCCAGGCCGGCGGCAGCCATGGGCCGAACAAGCTCACCAGCTCGCCGCAGAGATTGGCCGTTTCTGCGGCAAACAGATCGATCAACCGGGCATCGATCCCGCTTGGATCACGCACGTGGGCCGGCCAGGCCCAGGAGGGCTCAGCCAGCAGCTCCTGAATCGCCGCCAACAGCTGCCCCCACCACGTGCCTCCCGGCCTGGCAGTGGCCTCAGGATCCAGCAGCAACCGCACCGCCGCCCGCGCCAGCCGCCGCCGCCGCTCCTGCCACACCCGTTCAAACGGCAATCGCTCGCCGCTGCGATGCACCTGGCTGTAGAGCTCGGCCGTTAGCAATGGCAATGGCAAGCGGCCATCAGCGGCCTCCAGTGCTTTGAGTTCAGCCAGCAGGGCATGGCCGTAGGGGGTATGGGCGGCAGCCTGCCAACGGGCATCGCCCCACGCGGGCAGCAGGGCCTGTGACGACGGCAAAGCCAATGACGATTGAACGGTTGTGAGAGATCCCAATCCTCAGGCCATCAGCCCTCAATAAAAATCCGCCTCCCGCTCCATCTCCTCCGCCAGCAGCGCCGCCAGGTCATAACCGCGCGCCTGCCAGTAGGCCTGCACCGCCAGTGCCGCATAGTCATTGCCGCCTTTCGGCCCGTTGTAGGCATGCCACAGCGTCTGCTCTTGGGCCCGCGGCTCCGGGCTCGCCGGCGGAAACGCCAGTTCGTCGGTCTTCGCGGCGGCATTCGGTTGCAAGATCACCGCCTGCACCCCCTGGCGTGCCGTCAGCCAGCGCAGCCACAGGTCGTCGTGCGTGGGGGCCAGCGCCAGCGCGGCCTCCAGTTCCAGATCCTCGGGAAACCAGCGGCGCCGGTACAGCACCCCGCTCTGGCCGGTGGGCAGATTGGCCAGCCGTGGCTCCCGCACGCCGTCGTGCCATTCGCTGTAGGGCCGGAATGGGCCGCCGCTCAACGCTTCGCCCAGTGCCCCTTCCAACAGCCGGATGCGCCGGCCGCGGTGCGCAACCACGCAGCCATGGCGGGCGTGGTTGCGCACCAGATATTCGATGAACCGCGGCGGGTAGAGCGTGTCGTCGTCCACCGTGATGAACAGGTCATCGTCGTTCCCTGCCTCGGCCGCGCCGGAGCTGCTGGCCTGCCCGTAGCCACCGGCCTGCAGGAAGGGCGCGATCTTGCGGTAGGGCCCCAGGTTGGGCACCCAGTGCAGTTGCACCCAGCCATCCGCCGTGAGCTCCCGCAACAGCGGCTCGTCGCCGGCCACCCCCTGATCGAGCAGGTGCGGCTCGTGCGACAGGTGCAGGTGCACCCGGGCGGGCTGGTAGGTCTGCTGCCGCAGCGAGGCCAGCACCGCCGGCAGGCTGGCCAGCCTGCCGCTGATCGCCGTCAGCGTCACCGGTGGACCCACCACGGCGGGGGGGCGCAGCTGCGGATGGGGGATGTTCAACACCTCCAGTGCCGCCGCCAGGTTGAGCCGCACCAGCTGCAGGGCCGCCGCTTGCTCCTCGGCGTGGCTGGCCCCGTGGTCGCGGGTCTGCCCGGAGGCCTGCTGGGTCATCGCGCTGGCCCCCGGCACGGCACTAGGCCAGCCTATGGGAGCTCTCCAGACCTAGCAGGCCTGGCGTCCCTCAGGCTCCGCCGCCGTCTGCTCCAGCCAGCGGCGGGCCTGCCGGCGCCGTCGGTGGTGGAACAGCTGCGTCACCGGTTCCTCTTCCGGCAGCTCCGCCGGCCGGGGCAGCGCCACCCCCAGCGCCAGCTGGCGGCGCAGCGATGGCAGAGGCACCAACTGCAGGCCCGCCGGCAGCGCCCCCTGGGCCAGTGTCGGCGCGGCCCAGCGGGCGAAAACCCCGCTCAGCAGGCAGGCGCCGGTGAGGTCCCAGCGGCTGTAGGCCTGCCCGTCGAGCGCCTGGCGGCAGGCCTGCTCCAGTGCCGCCCCTACCCACGGATGCTGCGGCGCGGCAGCCACCAGCTCCAGGCTGATGCCCAGATCATCGTCTTGGCAGAGCAGCAGCTCCGCCCCATCAAGCAGCGGCGTGAGCGATTGCAGTGGGCGCGTGTTCCACTCCGGTGCCACGCCGCCATGCAGCCACAGCATCGCCAGGCGCAGCAGATCGCCCCGTACCGCCGGGTCGTTCACGCCGTGGCAGGCCGCCCGAACCAACGGCGGCACCTCAACCTGCGCCGCTTCCTCCATGACGGTGTGATCCAGCCATGCCAGCTCCCAATCCGGCAGTTGCTGGCGCCAGTGGCCTTCCAGCGCCTCCAGTTCGGGCGTGCTGCCCGGGTGGCGGCGCAGCAGCCAGAGCTTGGCTGGGATCCTGCCGGCCGTTGCTGGCAATGGCGGTGCGGCCTCCTCCATCAGTACGTGCCGCAGCCGCTGCTGCAGCACAAAGGCCACCGCAGTGGCCTGGGGATGGCGCTCCACAAGCCCCGCCAGTTGACGCATCGCCGTGGCAGGGTCGTTGCCCTGCTGCTCCAGCGCCCGCAGCGCCCGCAGGGCCTGTTGGTCGGCCGCCAGCTCCAGCCGCCACTGGCGCAGCGGTTCGGTCTTCACCTGGGCGTGGTCGTCGGGGTGGCTGCTGGCGGCCAGCAGTTGCCGCAGCCGTTCCCGCAACTGCCCCGCTGCTTCCAGATCGGCCTGCAGATAGGCGAGCTGCTCTGCCCGCTCCAGTGCCCGGCGGCGCAATGGCGTGAGCTGCTCGGAAACACTCAACGCATCGATCGTGCGCAACAGCCCCATCGCCACCTTGAGACGGCCCCGCCGTTGGGCAAGCTCCGCCGCCTGCCAGAGCTTGCCGAGCGGATCGGCACCATCGGCCGCCGGTAGGGCGCAGTAGCGCGCCAGCAGGGCGTCTGCCTCCGGCAGCAGTTTCGCCGACGCCTGCTGCAGATCGTTCAGCAGCGCGGCTTGATCGCCTACCACAGGGTCACCACAGCGCCATGGTTGGCGATCGATCAGGGCTTAGCGCAGGGCCAGTGCCTTCTCTGAACGGCTGGGAGCACCAGCGACCACCCGCTGGCGGATCTCCACAGGCAGCTGGCGTGCGAACGGAATCCGCGGCAGCGCCAGCTCCACCATCGCCGCGCCGTTGCCATACAGCGCCTGATAAGCGGAGAAGTTGTCCCAGCTCTCACGGCTGAACTGATTGCCGCGCGCGGTGGCGAAATAGGTTTCGCACAGCAGGCCGTTGGCCCACACCAGTGCGTGGCGCTCCAGCTCAATCGAGTAGTACGTCACCGTGCCGGCGTGCCACTGCTCAAGTTGGCGGATCGTGCGGCCATTGACCAGCGCTTGAGCTTCCACCAGGCACCCTTCAATCAAGAAGGCGTGGCTGGGGGTGCAATGAATCGCTTGCTCCGGCCCCATGCTCCCCAATGCTCCGGCTTCGATGCAGATCGGCATGCGGCCAGTGGAGTGCAATTGCCACAGCGTGCGGGTGGTTTGCCCTACAAAGCGCACGGCATGAGTGCCCGATGGCGTGAGCACCTCATCGCCCACCTCCAACGCCGCCACATCCTTGCTGCTGCCATCCGCAAGCCGCACACTTGCTCCCTCAACAAGGCACAGAACCAGAGGGTCTGCCGATGAAGATGTCTTGTATTCAACTTTTAATGGTTCGAGCTCGTCGTTCGTGGCAAGCACATAGGTGCGATCAGGATCCAGGCCTTCAGGTGCGCCTTCAGAGGGTTTGCCGCCTTCGGAGCCAGGCACATCGAGCACAAAAACAGGGTAGCCTTCATAGGAATATCCTGTATAAGTATAGCTTTCCTTCCCGTCGCTGGGGGTCACTGTCACCGTCTCTCCAATGGTGAGTTTGCCGTCATCAAATTTTTCTGGCTCATCAAGCAGGATTTCTTTGCTCAGTGTCGATTCCACTGTGAACGAAGTTCCGCTCTTATCGGGAAACTTGATCTGATAGAGATAGTTATAATTTTCTTGGGCCATGATGTCAACGTTAGATTTCGCAAAGTTACCCGTCTCCTAAGTGCTCGCAAGAATTGTTTGAAAAAATTAATCTAATTTGACTCCGTTGATGTTCCGTGCTATTGGCTTTCTATTGGTTTTGCTGTCTTGTTCGGCTCGCTCCTCCCGCTGATGGCGCGCCTGGCGCCCGATCGGCGGTGTCAGCTGCGCCGAGGGGGCGCCCATGCCAGCCCGGCTGCTGGCCCCTAGGGTTTTCAGCATGCTTGAGCTCGAGCACTTGCTCCACCGCCTTGATCAGGCGGTTGCGGCCCCCCAGGCTGGGCAGGGCAACGCACAGCCCATCGATCAGCCACCTGATCAGGCCCCCGATCCGCTCAGCGAGGTCTGTGAACAGGTGGCGGATGCCCTGCTTGGGCAGGGCCTCACCGCCGCCGCCGCCCGCTGGCGCACCTGGGCCCTGCTGCCACCCCCTCCACCCCAGCTTTCTGCGGCGATCGCCGAGGTCCGCCAGGAGCTGGTGCGCTTTGGGCCTGAAACGGATGGCCAGCTGCCGGTTGATCCCGTGGCGGCGGCCCGTCAGGTGCTGGCGCTGCAGCTCGCGTTACCCGCGGCCTCCCAGGTGGCGGCCTGGGCTCGGGCGCTGCTGGCGGCAGGCGATGGTGCTGCCGCCGTGGAGTTGTTGCAGCGGCAGGCCGTGGCCGGTGGCCTCCAGCCGGATCACTGCAACGCCATCGCCTCCGCCTTGCTGCAGTTGGAGCAGTGGTGGGAAGCCGAGCGCTGGCTCTGCACCAGCCTCAGCAAGCAGCGCAACCAGCCCAGGCCCTGGTTTCTGCTGGCCCGCCTGTTGTTGCAGCAGGGCGTGCTCGATGAGGCCTTCGAAGCGGTGCAGCAGGGCCTCGCCCGTGATCCCACCAGCGATTGGGGGCGCAACCTGCGCGCCCGCATCCTGCTGGCCGGGGGCAGCTGGCGCAGCTACGACCTGCTCACGGCCGATCCCCATGGGCTGCCGAGCGATCCAGCGCTTCGGCAGGATCTGCAGGACAACGCCCAGCGCCAGCGCCTGAACCACCGCACGGCGGCGGACGCACCAACGGCCGATCTGCCCCTGGGCGAGCGGCTGCGGTTGCGCCACCTGTTCCCGCGCGATGGCTTGGTGGTGGTGTTGCACGGCCATCCCACCGGCGCCCTGCACTGGTGCCTGGCCCAGGAACTGTTGCCCGAGGGCCTTGAGGTGCAGCCTGTGGCAAGCCGTGAGCCCCTGCTGATGGCGGAGGCACTGGCAACGGCGGGTCTGCGTTGCCGCAGCGAACAATCCTCCCCTCTGCTGCGCCAACTGGCTTCCGACGCCATCGAAACCGTGTCGCTGCTGGTGATCCAGCGGCCCAGCGGCAGCAAGTTCCCCACAGCCCTGGGCCTCCTCTGGCCCAAGGTGGCCCATCTGCTCACACCCGTTGGGCTGGTGGAGCCGCCGGGCTTCAGCGCTGTGGCCTCCCTGGGCGGCTGGCAGCTGCTCGCTTCAAGCCAGTTGTGACTGAACCTATACGAGCGTGGAGCCTGTCCAGCACATGCTTTTGATTCTCAAGTGCAATCCTTAATACCATTTCCGGATCAAGAAAGTTGTAAGCGATACAGCTATCGGCATGGACGCATGGCGTAAGATTTGCCTATCGAGTTGGTCCGTTACTAGCCATGTCCTTCATTGCCCCTCCTGCCTCAGGCATCTTTGGCACAAGACCATTGGAGGAAGAGGGAGGGGCAATACTGCCTCTGGAACCAGTCAACCCAGACGATATTGCCGATTTCTCAGGGGAGCGCACCCTGGTTGACGGAACCAACGGCCCTGTTGAAGTTGGTGGTCAGGGCGCCACTTGGGCAACCACTCCGGCTCCTGCCGGTGAAGCGAACGAAATTCTTCTGACGGGCGAGAGCAACACCCTCATCCTTGGTGCTGGCGCCACCGCTGTGCAGGTGCAGGGCAGCGGCAACATTGTTGAAGCTCGGCAGGAAATTGGTGTGATTGACAGCCCCAAGGTGATCAGCCTTGGCGATTTCGGCGCTGGCAGCGATTCCAATAACCCCAACGTCACGGTTGATCTGACCAAGACCACTGCCGGCAACGAGATCGGCACGACAACCTCCGTCCTTGACGCGGCTGGTGGTGGCCAGCTGGGCACTAGCTTCCAGAACTACGCCCACGGCGGCACCGGCAACGACACCATCTACGGCGGTAGCGGCTCCGACTTCATCCGCGGCGGCTCCGGTGACGACGCGCTTTACGGCTTCGGTGGCAACGACCTCATCCGTGGTGGTTCAGGGTCTGACTTCGTCAGCCTGGGTATCGCTGGCAGCGACACCCTCTACTACACCTCCGATCAGCTCGGCGGCGGCGATGTCGACACCGTCAGCGACTTCACCTTTAGCGACGACAGGCTGGCCTTCGACGCTTCTGCTGTTGGTGGCACCGACTTCAGCGCATTCTCTGGCTTCGGCACCTCCACCCTTGCGGTCACCGTCGACGGCAACACCACACAGGTGGTGGCTGGCAATGGCTATCTCTGGGATCAGGACGACATTCTCTTCGTGGTTTGATAGCCGAATCAGCCGGTTTGCGGCCCTTTGGTTAGCCCTCCCTCAGCCCGCTGGTTTTCGCTTGAGATCCGCGCAGCTGCACCCACTTTTGGCTTGCCGCTGCAGCTCAACTTCAACCTGAACGACGGCAGCAAGGCGCAGCATCACGTGCGTCTTGCTGATTCTTCCTGTTCGGGGATGGTGGTGCTGCCGTTGGCGGATCAGCCGCTCGCGGTGCAAGCCGTTGTGCCGGATCGGCCTGGCTCACCGCTTCAGGTGTCCTGGCGCCCCATCACGCCGCGGCTGGCGTGCCTCGCCATGGCCCGCCAGCTCTGTGCCGAGGATCCTGCCACCCTCTTTCACGATGGCCTTGAACTCCATCGCCAGTTGGAGCCCCTGCCTCCCAGCCAGGCGCTCACCCGCCTCTGGCAGCGCTACGCCTGCTGGCTTGCCGAGCGGCCCCGTCCCTTGCTGGCGTCGCATCCCCTGGAAGGCCGGCCCTTCGCCGATGGTCGCTTCCAGCCGCCTGCCGCTGAAGCCAGCGTGGCCCGCCTTCGCACTCTCTGGCCGCTGCTGTTGCAACGGCTCAAGCCCGCTCCCACCGTGAGTGTGGTGCTGCCGCTCTTCGGCCAGGAGGCCGTCACCCTGCGCTGCCTCGAAAGCCTGGTGCAGGAGCAGCTGCGCCGGCCCGATCCACCGGCCAACCTCGAGATCCTCCTCCTCGACGACGCCTCCCCCGCCGGTTCCATCGATCAGCTGGTCGCCCTGGTGGCCGAACTCGACAGCAAGCACCTGCGCCTGCTGCGCCAGCCCGACAACCTCGGCTATCTGCGCACCTGCAACAGCGGTGCCGCCAACGCCACAGGCGAACTGCTCTGCTTTCTCAACAACGACACCGTTGTGACCACCGACTGGCTCACCGAACTGATCGGCAGCCTGGAAGGCTTTCCCGATGCTGGCCTGGTGGGCCCCATGCTGCTTTACCCCGATGGCCGCCTGCAGGAAGCCGGTGGCATCGTCTGGCGCGATGGCAGCGCCTGGAACTACGGCCGCGATGGCGATCCCACCGACCCCTCCTACGGCTTCTGCCGCGACGTCGACTACGTATCCGGTGCCTGCCTGCTGATGCGCACCGAGCTGTTTCGCCGCATCGGCGGCTTCGACAGCCGCTATGCCCCCGCCTATTACGAGGACACCGACCTGGCCATGGCTGTGCGGGATCTCGGCTACCGCGTGCTCATGCAGCCCCTTGCCCGCGTGATCCACTACGAAGGCCTCTCCAGCGGCCGCGATCACGACAGTGGCCCCAAGCGCTTTCAGGAGCGCAACGCCCGCCTGTTCCGCAGCAAGTGGGAACGGCGCCTGCAGAGCCATGCCGAAAACGGCACGGCCGTCTGGCACGAACGCAACCGTGGCCGGGTGGGCCGCATCCTGGTGATGGAGGCCAGCCTGCCCACGCCCGATCGCGACGCCGGCTCCCTCTACATCCTTCACCTGCTCACCGATCTGCTCGCCCTCGGCTGGGATGTGAGCTATCTCCCCACCGACAACCTGCTCTGGCAGCCCGACTACGGCACCCCACTCCAGCGGCTTGGTGTGGAAGTGCTGGTGCACCCCTGGGTGCCCTCCGTGGAACAGCTGCTCGAAGAGCGCGGCGATCACTATGAGGCGATCCTGATCGCCCGGCCCGAAGTGGCCGACCGCTGGCTCGAAGCCATCAAGACCCACGCTCCGCTGGCGCGCCTCCTCTACTACACCCACGATCTGCACCACCTGCGCATGGAGCGGCAGCTCGCCGTGCAGCCCGAGGCGATCAGTCGCGAAGCGATCGATCGCATGCGCGCCTGCGAGAAGCGCATCCTCGACATCGTCGATGCCGTGCTCTACCTCAGCGAAGAGGAGCGCCGTCAGGCCGTGGAGCGGCTCAGCCCCCGTGCCGCCGGTTTCGTGCTGCCGCCCCGCGTGCGCCGTGAAGCCCTGCCCAGTTCCTTTCACGAGCGGCAGGGGGTGCTGTTTCTCGGTGGCTTTGGCCACCCCCCCAACGCTGATGCCGTGCTCTGGTACGTGCAGGAGGTGCTGCCTGTGTTGCGTCACCTGGCTGGTGATGCCGCCGTGCCCCATTTCCATGTGGTGGGTGCCAATCCCCCCGCCGCCATTCAGGCCCTCGCCGGCGAGGGTGTCACGGTGCACGGCTATGTGGCCGATCTGGGGCCCCTGCTCAGCCGCCTGAGGGTGTGCGTGGCGCCCCTGCGTTTTGGTGCCGGCGTGAAGGGCAAGATGCTCACCGCCATGGCAGCAGGCTTGCCGCTGGTGGCCACCGGTGTGGCAGCCGAGGGGCTGGGGCTGCGCCATGGCCTCACGGCCCTGCTGGCCGAGGATGCCGAGGCCTTCGCGAGCGATGTGCTGGCTCTGCATTCCTCCGCCGAGCTGTGGGAGCGCCAGGTGGAGGCAGCCACCGCCCACCTCGAAGCCGGCTGGGGCGCCGCCGTGGTGCGTGAACACCTGGCGGAGGCCTTGCGCGCTGTGGGCCTGCCTGTGGCCCCGGTGCCCAGGCCCCTGCCGGAGGAGCACTGGCCGCTCCCCCTGGGCGCCGGTCCTGAAGGCCTGCTCAGCTTCTACAACCTCCAATGAACCCTGGCGCACAGGCGGGCGTATGGATCCCGCTCGATCAACTGCTCGCGCTGCCACTGCCGGCCGAGCCCCTCGCCAGCCTCTGGCGCGAGCTGCTGCGTGGCCTGCCCCCCGCCGCTGTTCGCGAACGCCAGGCCCTCGAGCAGGCCCTGCAGGCCCATGAGCTGCGCCGTGTTGAAGCCCTCTGCGAGGCCGGGGAGATCGATGCCGGGCTCAGCCGGCTCGAAACCCTTGCCGCTGGCCTCGATCCCACCGCCCTGGCGGTCCTGCTCCATCGCCTGATGCCCGGCCTGCATCACAAGCTGGTGGAGCAGGCCGGGCCCTCACCTACCCCGGAGCTGATGGCCGATCCACTGCGAGCCGAGCAGCTCTGGCAGGCCGATCGCTGGATGCGCCGGCTGGAGCAGCTGCCTCATCAGGAGACGGACCTTCGCCTGCTGATGGCCGAGCACCTCTGCCGCTACGGCGCGATCGCCTGGATGGCCCAGCCCGGTGCAGCGGCCCGCTGGCGCGCGGTGGCGCTGCTGCAGCGGCTGCTGCAGCTCCTGCCGGAGGCCCGCGATTGGGTGGTGCCCGCCATCCGCGACCGTTTGCTTCAAGGGGTGCAGGAGCTGGAACAAGCTGAAGCACTGGCCGATCCCCAGCACCTGGCCCAGCTCCTCCAGGCGTGTGCCGCCATGGGACACGACCCGCAGATGCCGGAGCAGGCCCGCGAAGCGCTGCACCTGGCGGTGTTCCGTGGCCATGCCGCCCTTGAGGTGTGGCAGAACCTGGAGCAGCTCAGCCCCCAAGCTCCTTGATCGCCTGGTGGAGCTGCCGCAACGCGCAGGCCTGCAGCGCTCCCTCCAGCTGCGCGCCGGCGGCCCCCTCGCGTCCCGCCTGCATCAGCGCCAGGGCCGCCTGCTGGCGGCGCACCTCCCCTTGAAGGCCGGGCGTGATGGCGCCAAGGTGTTCACAGGCTTGCTCCAGCCATTCCCCTCCAGCCAGCTGTTCTCCAGTCGTCATCGTTTGGGTTGGAAGGCCGCCGTGGCCATGGTGCCCAGATAGGGGTTGAGCCGGTGTTCGCCACGGTGACCCGTATGGCCGCAACACAGATCGATCACACTGCCCACATCGATGCCCACCCCGCCGCGGGCCTGAATCGCCCCCACGTAGATCTTGCCCAGCAGCCCGCCGCTGACCAGCACCAGTTGCCCCGGTTCCACGCTCCGCTCGATCCACGCCAACACCCGGTGGTACACCTGCGGGTAGTGGGCGTCAGGACGCACTGTGCCCCTCCAGTGCGGGTCCTCCCCCGGCAGGGGTACGAAGGTCACCGGGCTGTTCCTCAGTGCCGGCGGCAGCGCCGCTGCAATCACCGCGTCGACCCGGTCGAACGGCGGGCGGTGGAAGGCGCCATGCAACAACAACTGCAGATGCAGATGCCAGCCACCCGGCCAGGTGGCTGCCGGGGCGACCGCCAGGTTGGCGGCCACCTGCAGCGTCTGTTCAGGGCCCTGCAGGCACTGCCAGAGATCAGGGATGGCCACCACATCGGCCATGCCCAGCGCCTGCCGGAACCGCTCCAGCAGCTGGTGGTGCTGCTCGGCGTCCAGATGGCCGCCGGCCGCCGCCAGGGCTGGATCGCGGACGTCGCCATTGCTGGTGGCGCCCTCCAGATCCGTGACACGACCCGCTAAATGCATGCCCTCCCCGTCACCGAGGCGGATCACCCCGAAGCCCCGCCCCTCGCGCAGGGCGGTGGTGATGCGTTGCACCAGCCCATCCAGCCGGGTGGGATCCGCCACCTGCGGGTGGTCCCAGCTCTGAAAGGGGCGCCGCAAGCTTGGGCCAAGGCGGCTGTAAACCCCCGCGGCACGGCAGCACACCTCTGGGTCGGCCCCAAGCGTGGCCTCCAGCACCCGCGCCGCCAGCACTGCGGCCTTGGCGGGCTCCATCGGCGTGCCCTGCAACAGCACCAGGCTGTCCGCGGGGAACTCCGGCAGCAGCAGGGAGAGCTGCGCAGGATCGAGCCTGGCCGCCAGCAGGCTGGCCAGCAGCTGGCGGCTGCTGGCATCCAGTTGCCCGGCATCGGCAAGCAACGCCTGGGCGGCTTCCTGCAGGGGAGCGTCTGGTTCAGCACTGGCGATCTGGATCCGCAGGCGATGCATCCGCACCCACAGGTCGTCCGCCGGCAGCTGTCCCAGTTGCCTGGCCGCAACCGCGAGATGCTCGCGGTTGCGGGTCAGGCAGGCGGCCTCGCACAGACCGAACACAGCGCTGTGGCTGTCCCCGGTTCCTCCCATGTGGTGCTGCGCCAGTTCCGTGAGTGCCGCCAGCGGATCCGGGGCCGCCCACACAGCGGCGACCAGATCCAGGTGCGGGCTGGGTGGCGGATCCAGGTGCGGGGCAAGCAGTTGCTCCATGGCAGCAATCGTGGCGGCAGGGTCGGTCGCTTCAAACGGCTGGTTGCGCAGGTCGTCGTCCGCCGCCGCCGGGCTGTGCGTTGTGTCGCCCTGCTCCGCCTCAGTGGTGCGCACCAGCAGACCGGTGGGCAGCACGTCCAGCTGGGAGGCTCCCTCACATTGGAGGCGATGCCAGTGACCGATCGCCTCAGCGTGCGGCCCCGCGACCAGGCAGATCCCGGGAATCTCGGGATAAAACCAGCCGATCTTGTGCTGGATCGTGCCCTCATGGGTGATGTAGGCCGTCGCCTCGGCCACCCGGGGGAGATAGTCCTCAAAGCAGAGGCCATGAAGCGATTCGAGGCTGGTATCGGGAAAAGCCTCACGGAGGCTGGCGATCCGATCGGCGATGGCTGCGGCGCGCGCCTGGCTGCCTGGATCGTCGAGATTGTTGTGCTGATAGGTGAAGCCATCGAGGGCAATCCGCAGGCTTGGCCAGCGGTTGAGCAGACGACGGATCAGGCCACACAGCAGCTCCACCTCGCCGCGTAACTCACGGCGCCCGGGCCCTCGCACCCCCAGCACCAGCAACGGTGGCCTGCCTTCCCGGGCGATGGCGGCCGCTGGCGCCCCTAACGCGGCCAGGGCTGTACGGCGCGCCGCAGTGCTCACCCACATCGCCCCGACATGAACACTGGAGCGCTGCTGCAGAACCTCAGCTGGCAGGCGTTCCACGCCCTGCAGAGTGCCCAGATCGAGAATGCTGTCACTGTCCTGCACCACCGGAAGCCTCTGGCCGCGCTGCCGTGCTCGCTCAAGCAGGTGCAGCAGGGGATCCAGCTCGTTCCAGAGGAAGTGAGCGAAGTTGGGGTCGCCGATGCGTACCACCGGCGCTCCGCTGGCTAGCGGGAGCGGGGCCTCTGCGCGGGCGGGATCCAGGGGCTGGGGGAGACTGGTCGCCAGGCTGAATCCGCTGCCGCAGCTATCCGAAATCAGCTCAAAAGGGGCCCCATCGCTGCAGCGACGCATCTCAAGATGATTGGTGCCTGCCGTGGTACGGCAGCATTGAAAGGAATAGTCGATCGCGTCAATTCTGACGACGAAGGGAGTCTCATCGAGGATCCATTGCTGATATCTCTTCAGGCTGCGCCCTAAAACCCAGGCATCAAGGTCCTCCAGTGATGCCCTGGCCATGGCGCCGGTGGCCAGTGAGCTCGAAGCGGCCCATTCTTCCTGGGGCACAGGTCTGGATGGTTGGGTCAGTCGATGATCAATCCTGTCGCTCTGGCCCATGTCACGCAACTGTACGTCCAGTGTCTTCGTGCTCCGGGCCTTCACTGAGCACCGGAGCGAGCGGCGTCGGTCGTGTCGCTAGCACCAGGCCCGCCAACGGCGGCCAACCTCATCCCACGGCGGCGGGAGTTGTACCAGCCTGTCTACCTTCGGCACGCTCAGAGCGCCGTCCATCTGCTCACAACGCCGTCCACAGCTCGAGCGCTTCCGCCAGCACCCCTTCCCGGCAGCGGCGCGCCAGCGCCGGATCGATCGGCTGGCTGGGCACCACACCCACGTTGTGCGCCGGATAGCTGCGGCCCGCCGGCAGGTCCTCGTGCTTCAGATCGAGGAAGGCCAGGCAGCGGTGCACCACCCGCTCGGGGTGGAGGGCCAGGTCTTCGAAGCGCAGCACCAGCAGTTGGGAGGCCGGCCACGCCGCTTGCCAGCGGCGTAGCTGCTCGGCGTAGAGGCTGCCGCTCAGCGCATTGGGCCGAAACCAGCCCAGCGTCTCCCGTTCCGCCCTTCCCATCGCTTCCAGCCGGTCGGCTTCATCCGCCAGCAGGGCTCCGGCGTCACCCGCGAGGCCGATCAGGCTGTGCATGTGGCGCAGCCAGCTGAGTGCCCGATCCAGTGGTTCGCGCAGCAGCACGATCAGCCGCGCTTCCGGCACCAGGGCGCGCATCCGTTGCGGCGTTTCCGGGTTCTGCAGATAGTCAGGTGTGGCCTCCAGCCGCAGCAGCCCCGGGCTGCGCAGCGCCGGAAACTGGGCCCGGTACCAGGCCTCGCCCCGTTGCCAGTGGTTGTCGAAGAAGTGCAGTTCCTTGAGCGGATGCAGCCACACCCGCGGATGACCGGCCAGGTAGGCCGCCAGGGAGGTGGTGCCGCTCTTGGGAGCGCCGAGGATCAGCACCTCTGGCAGCCCACCGCCCGATCCCGCTGCCAGGCGCCAGGACGGCAGGCCCAGGCGGGCGGCCCGGCAGTTCAGGGCCATCGCCGCTTCGGGGTCGTCGTCCCGCAGCCAATGGGCCAACAGCGACAAGCCAAGCGCATAGGGGGGCGCCGCCTCGATCAGCTGGCGCAGCTGGGGCAACAGCTCCTGCCGGGCGGAGGCATCGATCTGCAGGTAATACAGGCCCCGCAGGCTGCTGGCGTCCGCCGGATCCAGCGCCAGCACCTGCAGGTAGGCGGCAGCCGCAGCCTCGGGTCGGCCCTCCATCCGTGCCGCCGCCGCCTGCTTGAGCCCTTTCGCTTTGGCCTGCACCATGGTGGCGAGATTAGGCAGGCCGGCCCTGATCATCCGTCGCTGTGTCCTGCTGGATTCGTCGCAGGGCGGCCGCCACACGGGCTGGATCGAGCAGGATCGGCTCTGTGATCGGCGCCTCGAACAGCAGCTGGCTGTACAGCCTGGGTGGCGTAGCGGGCTGCAGGCAGCGCACCAGCTTCAGGGCGCCCGCTGCTGCCAGGGCATGGCCGTAGGGAGGGGCATAGCGCGGCTGGTGCAGCTCCAGCACCTGGGTGCCCGGCCGTGCAAAGGCCAAGCCCGCCAACGCTGCTCCATGGGCGAGCACCAGCAGTTCGGCGTCGGCGATCAGGGCCGCCTGTTCCGCCAGCGGCAGCCCTTCCAGCACCGTGGGCTCCAGCGCCAACCCCTCCTGCTCCAGGTGGGCCAGCAGCTCCGCCTCCCCGAACACCGGTCGGCGGCCGGATGGGCCGCGCACCAGCCACAGCCGCCGGCCAGCCCCGCGCCGGGGCCCCCGCTGCTCAGGCCGTAGGTAGCGGTGGCGCAGCCAGGCGCGGGCCCGCCGCGACGGCCAGCCGAATGGGTGCAGTGCAGCGGGCACCAACAGCCGCTCTGCCTGCAGATGGGGGTGCTCACGCGCATCGATCAGCCGCTCGGGCGGAATGCCGAGGTCGTCCACCAGGCAGCGGCGCACCCGCTCGCTGCTGCCGCCGTTGTGCCAGAGGTGCCAGGCGGCCGGCCACCCCTCCGCGCCAGCCAGCGCCAGGCCCAGGCGCGGCAGGCTGTCAAGCAGCCAGTGGTAGTGGATCTCGGCGGAGAGGTCCACCACGGCCAGCACCGTGCCGGCAACCACCAGCGGCGCTCCGGCCGGCGGTGGCTCCTTGGTGCTGGGAGGGTTGGGGCAGGTGGGCCAGGGCTGGGGATAGCGGCGGCACAGCTGCGGCAGCAGCTCGCCTGCACCATCGGCCACACCCAGTCCGTGGGTGGTGCCCCAGGGGTTGCTGCTGGGTGGGCGCAACCAGGCGCGGCCCTGCTGGAGCTCATGCAGCTGGAAGCGTTCCTCCCGCCACCCCTGCTCCTGCAGGGTCTGGGCACAGGGGAGGCAGTCGGTGCCGCGGCAGTCCGCCGCTGGTGTTGGCGCCGCCAGGCCCCGGAAGCGAGCGGCATCCGCGCCATCGCTGGGCTGGGGGGGCAGGTGTGCCGCCAGCTGCTCCAGCGCTGCCGCACCCCATGGGTAGCGGGGGGCTGCCAGCCGCGCGATGGCCCGGGCCAGTTCGCCACCGGGTTGCAGTTCGAACACCTCCTGCAACCGCTGACGCGCCGTTTCGGCGTTTTCCGGCCAGCTGATCAGGGCCCAGCAGCGCAGCAGCTCCGCCAGCTCCTCCGCCAGTTCGGCCGCGGTGGACCGCGGCTGCAGCAACGCCTCGCACCAGGCCAGCACCCGTAGCCGCAGGCTGGCCAACGGGTCGGCGCCGGGGGGCAGGGTCTGCCACCAGCGGGTCAGTGCTTCCGGCCGCCACAGCGGGTCGCTGTTCTCCAGTTCAGCCCTCAGCTGGCTGGCCAGGGCCTGCAGCCGGCGGCCTGTACGGCCGCGGCCGGTGTGGGCAAGATCCTCCAGCACCTGCGCTTCCAAGGCGCGCCAGGTGGGATCGCTCAGCCACTGTTCAGCGCTGACCTGGCGGCCGATGCGCGCGCAGCTGCGTCCCGCGTTTTCGGCCAGGTGCAGCCAGGTGTGGGCGTCTCCGTGCGGGCGGCTGCCCCAGGCGGTGCGCCACAGCTCCAGGGCCAGCTGAAGCTGTTGTTCCTGCCAGGCGTGCCAGCCCGCCCAGGCCCGGGTGCCAAACAGCAGGGCCGTGCGCCGCGCCCGCAGCGGATGGCCCGCAGGCAGGGCCTCAAGACGCCGGTTCATCACCCACAGGAGCGCACGGGCCTGATCGGCCGCCTGCCGGCTGGCCGCGCCGCCATGCACCCGATAGCCGCAGAGCACCTCCTCCAGCCAGGCGCCGCGCTGGCCATCGGCGGCCAGCCGCAACAGCAGGTCCACATCTTCCGCGTGCCGCAGCCCGGGATCAAAGCCGCCGCTGCTGGCCAGCAGCGAGCGCCGCAGCATCCAGGCGCTCGGCAGAACGGCCTTGTGCTCAAAGGCCGCCTCCAGCTCGCAGCCCGCTCCCTCCTGCCAGGGGCACACGTCATGAAGGGCCTGGCCGGAAGCATCCAGGCGCCGCCAACCGCACAGCAGGTGCTGCAAACCGGGGTCGGCCTCGAAACGAGCCGCCTGATGGCTGAGCCGGGCGGGCAGGGCGATGTCGTCGGCATCGAGGAAGGCCACCAGAGGCGCCTGTGCATTGGCCCAGCCGATGTTGCGGGCCGAGGCCACCCCTCGCCCGGTCGCCAGGCGGATCAGCCGCACCGGCTGAACACCTCCGCGCGACCACGCGGCGATCAAGGCGGCCGAGTGATCCGTGCTGCCGTCATCCACCGCCACCAGTTCCCAGTCGGCCAGCTCCTGGCCCCGTAGCGACGCCAGGCAGGCCGGGAGCCACCGTTCCGCATCGCGGAACGGAAGGATCACGGAAACGCGTGGCAACATATGGCGAAGCAAATGCAGGCTGAGGCTGGCTGATGGGTTTGCGTACGGCGTTGATCCGCATGCTTGGCGGGGAGAAAAGCTCTGCCGGCCCCAGCGGTTCATTCTCCCTGGATCAGCCTTCTGCCTCCTCCCCGCATCCTCCGGCCAGCGCCGGGCCCGCCTCCCCGGAGCTGCAGTTTCGCTACGCCGAAGAACTCAACGACCAAGGGCGGCCTGATCTCGCCGTTTCCCACTACCGGCAGGCCTATGTGATGTTGCGCGTGCTGGCCGGGCCTGCGGCGGCCCAGCTGGCGGGTTACACCCAGCTCGCCCTGCCGGATCGCACCTCCGGCCAGCCCATGCCGGGCCTGCCGCAACCTCCAGCTCCCCCCTCCTACAACCCCCTCGCGGCCCTGCGCCAGAAGCTCAGCAGCGCCAACGCCGCCGAGGTGGAGCAGGAAGTGCGCCAGTTGATTGTGGCGGGAGGCCGTGGTGCTGATTCCTTCAGCCTGCTGGGCATGTGCCACCTGCTGAAAAATCAGCCGGCTGAGGCGGAGCGCGCCTTCCGTGAAGCGCTCAAATACGACGGCAATCATTTCCGCAGCCTCGTGAATCTGGGCGGGGTGCTGCTGAAAACCGGCCGGATCGAGGAGGCGGTGCCGCTGCTGGAAAGCTCACTTCAGCACACACGCCCCGGATCACCCGAGTCGTTGGCGGCCCTCACCAACCTGGCCGTGGCCCAAACCCAGCTGGGCCGCCCGATCGATGCCGCCCAGTTGGTGCTGCGCATCTTTCGCATCAAGCCCGATCACCTTCAGCCCGACAAACTCGTGGTGGCGGCCAAACATCTCGAGGAGATGGGCGACGACACGGCGGCCATCGACCTGCTTCAGCACCTCCGCACCCGCCTGCGCGAGCCCGACCTCAACCGCCGCCTGGCCGAGTTGCTCGAACGGCGGGGTGACTATCAGCAGGCGGCCCTGGTGTACCGGGAGCTCGCCGCCGGCACCGGTAGCCCATGAACACCCTGCTGCCGCCCCAGCTGCAGGATCTCGGCAACACACTTCCTCTGCCGGATCAGGCCACCGTGCGGTTCCTGGCCCGGCATGAACTGCTCAGCGCCTGGTGCCAGCGGCGTCTGCTTGAGGAGTTGGCCGCTGCCCCCTTGCCGCTGCAGGCGGATCCCGAGGCCGAGGGCGACGACGACGAAGCCTTGCTGCTCGGCTATGCCCGCCGCTGTGGCCTCGACAACCTCGACGCCCTGCAGACCTGGCGCGAGGCCCGCGGGCTTTCGCTGGAAGAGCTGGAAGCCCTGGCCAGCTTCGACACCCGGGTGGCCCGTGCCAGCCAGTGGATCTGGAGCCAGGAGGTGCCTGGCCTCTTCCTGAAGCGCCGCGGTCAGCTTGATGAAGTGGTGCTCACCTTGGTGCGCGTGCGCGATCCCGACCTGGCCACTGAGCTCTTCTTTCAGCTGCAAGACGGGGAGTGCTCTTTTCATGAAGTGGTGGAGCGCCATGCCGACGAAGCCGATCGGCTGCGGCGTGGGGTGGTGGGTCCGTTGCCGGTGAACCGGCTCAATCCGCTGTTGATGAAGGTGGTGCGCCGCTACAAACCCGGTGAACTGATTCCGCCGCTCGATATCGGCGGGGTGGTGCATCTGATCCGGGTGGAATCGCTCAAACCCGCTCAACTCGACGACCGCCTCCGGGCCCAGCTCCTAGAGGAATGCCGCAGCCGCTGGCAGCGCGATCAACTCAAGAAGCTGCGTGAGCGGCTGATGCAGCTTTCCCCTTCCCTGGAGGACCAGCCCTGATGCGTTTTGACCAGCTTCTGCGCAACTCGGCGCTCCTCGCCGACCTGCCTGACGATCTGATCAACCGGATGGCGGCTGAGGCCTCCATCCTGCAGCTGGGGGTGGGTCAGCCCTTCCAGCGGGCCGGTCAGCTGCCACCCGGTGCCGCGTTGCTCGTGGAGGGGCGGCTGCGGCGGCTGCAGGTGCGGCCGGGGGAGCCACCCACCAGCCTCGGTCTGGTGGGCCCTGGCAGTTGGCTGGGCTGGACCTCCCTCTGGCGCGGCGAGCCGGAACTGGGCTTGGTCGCCTCTCAACCCTGCGCCCTGCTGGTGCTGCCGGCGGCCCTGGCTGTCCGGCTGTTGCAGCAGGAGCCGCTCCTGCGCCAGGCCGTGGCCGGCCGGCCGTCGCTCGAAGAGCTCGCCAGCCTGATGGAGGTGTGGTGGCAGGCCCAGGGCCTGCGGCCCGAGCGGCCGCAGGCGCGGCTGGAGCAGTTGCTGGGTGAGGCCCTGCTGCTCGGCCCCAACGACCAGCTCCCCCCTGGTCACCTTGTGTTGTACAGCGGGCCGCGGCAGCCGGCCGGGCTGCTGCCAGGGGATCGGCTCCAATCGGATTCGGAAGGCTGGCGCGGCGCGGTGAACCAGCTGCCGCCCCGGGTGGTGGCCATCCCGGAAGCGGCCCTCAACGCCCAGTTGCCCCAGGAGGGCAGTTCCGCCCTGGTCCCCCTCACCAACCGGGCGCCAATGCTGCCCGTCGATCCCATTGAGCTGGGCTTCGTGGACACCCGCCCGCTGGGCGGCGACGCCCGCGGTGCCACCAATCCCTCTGCTGATCGGGTGGAGCAAGCCTTCCTCTGCATCCAGCAGCTCTGCCAGGCGCGGCAGGTGGTGCTGTCCAACGAGCAGCTGATGCGCAATCTGCGCGATGTGGAAGCACGGCTCGGTGCCCTGCGCTTGCCGCAGGTGGGGCTACAGCTGGAAGCCCTCGGCTTCGATACCCGGCCGCTGCGGGCTCGCGCCTGGGAGCTCGCCCGGCTGGAGCCCCCGGCGGTGCTGGATTTCGACGGCCAGTTCGTGTTGCTGCTGCTGGCCGGCCGCGGCAGCGGCGTACTGATCGGTGATCCCCGCCGCGGGCCGGTGCGGCTCAGCCTGGCCGAGCTGGAGAAGCGCTGCCCCGAAGGCCTCGATGTGCTGGTGGTGCGCGAGGGCAGGGCCGGCCGTGATGTGGTGGAAAAGGCTGGCCTGGGCTGGTTCCTCAGTGCCTTTTCCCGCTATCCCGGCATGCTCACCATGGTGGTGTTCTCGGGCCTGGTTTACCAGGTGCTCGACATGGTGCTGCCGCTCAGTTTGCTGCTGCTGATCGATGTGGTGGTCGGCCGCAACAATCCCACCCTGCTGGCGCCCATCCTCTTTGTCCTCGTCACCGCCACGCTGGTGAACGCCGTGATCGGCGGCGTGCGGGCCCTGGTCACCGCTGATCTCTCCGATCGGGTCGATGTTCGCCTGGGATCGTCGGTGGTGGAGCATCTGCTGCGCCTGCCTTTGCCTTACTTCGAGAGCCGCCAGGTGGGCGCCATTCTCTACAACGTGAACCAGCTGTATTCGATTCGCCGTTTCGTGGTGGATCAGGTGCTCGGCGTTGGCCTCGACCTAGTGCTCGGCCTGATCGTGCTGGTGGTTCTCTTTTTCATCAGCCCCACTATCACGTACATCACCCTGGCGGTGGTGCCCGTGATGATCGGCCTCAATCTGATCGGCAGCCCGCTGATCAGCCGCAACCTCAAGATCAGCAACCGCTACATGGCGTCGGCCAACTCTTATCTGGTGGAGCTGCTCTCGGGCATGCGCACCGTGAAGAGCCAGAACTTCGAGGTGGAGGCCCGCTGGCGCTGGCTCGATCGCTACCGCCGCTACACCAATGCCCGCTATCAGCTCACGCGCCTCTCCACCCTGCTCAATCAGGCAGGTAAAACCGTCGGCAACCTCTCCGATGTTGTGCTGATGGGTGTGGCGGTCGTGATGATCCTGGCCAACGAACTCAGCCTTGGTGCGCTCTTCGCGATCCGCATCCTCTCCAGTCGGTTGGTGAGCTCGATGGTGCGGCTTGGTGGGCTCTGGCAGGGAATTCAGGAGTTGCAGATCTCCCTGGCCGCGATCAGCGAAGTGATGGAGAGCATGCCGGAGGCCGGCCCTGAAGACCAGCAGCAGCAACCGCTGCCTCCCCTGCGTGGCGACCTCCGCTTTGAGCAGGTGTCGTTCCGCTACGGCACCCGCACCCCGTACCTGCTCGATGGCCTTGATCTGAGCGTGAAGGCGGGCCAGTTCGTGGGCATCGTGGGCCTCAGCGGCAGCGGCAAGAGCACCCTGGTGCAGCTGATTGATCGCCTCTACCTGCCCCAGCAGGGCAAGGTGTTCCTCGATGGTATGGATGTGGGCAAGGTTCAGCTCGCCAGCCTGCGCACCCAGGTGGGCTACGTGCCCCAGGACGGCCTGCTGTTCGAGGGCACCGTGCTCGAAAACCTCTGCCTCAACAGCCCTGATGCCGACATGGAGGCCGTGGTGGCCGCCGCGAACGTTGCCGCCGCCCATGAGTTCATTTGCGCCCTGCCGAATGGCTATGCCACCCGGCTGGGCGAGCGTGGCGCCGGCGTGAGCGGTGGCCAGCGCCAGCGGCTCTGCCTCGCCCGCATGGTGTTGCAGAACCCCACGCTGCTGATCCTCGATGAGGCCACCTCAGCCCTCGACGCCGAGACCGAGCGGCAGGTGTTCGCCAGGCTGCGGCAACGGTTTCAAGGCACCACCGTGCTGTTCATCACTCACAGGCTCACTACCCTGGGCGAGGCCGACCGCATCCTGTTCATGGACAGGGGCCAGATCATTGAGGATGGCCGCCACGACGATCTGATGCGCCTCGCTGGCTCTTACGCCACCCTCTATTACCAGCAGGTGGGGATTCCCTTCGATTCCAACCAGGGCAGCCAGGCCTGAACCCAACCCGCGCCCCCGCCATGCAGCCCAACAAGCCCCCCACCGCGCCATCCCGCTCCTTGCTTGGCAGGCTGCGGCCCACCGCCCCCGTCCGGTCTCACAACCGGATGCTGGGCTCCATCGAAGACACCGGCTTTTCCAGCGAAGACATCCGCCTCGAAAGCCGGCCGGCCTCCTGGATGCCCGTGGCGATCGGCTCGGCCCTCTCCGTTCTGGTGGTGGCCCTGGTGGCCAGTGCGGTGTTCATCAAGGTCGACCGGGTTGTCACCGTGCCAGGCCGCCTCAAAACGCTGCGCTCCACCCAGGATGTGGCCTCCACGGAGCAGGGGGTGGTGAGCAAGGTGCTGGTGAAGGAAAACCAGCTGGTGCGGGCGGGCCAGCCCCTGGTGGTGCTCGATCCTGAAACCCTCACGGCTGAATCGGCCTCGTTGGTTGACAGGCAGGGATCCCTTCAGGCCAACGCCATCGCCGAGCTGCAGCGGCTGGAGGCCGCGATCGGCGAGGCCAACGCCCGCTTGGCCGGCGCCCAGGAGCAGCTCACCATTACCAACGAACAGCTCGCCCGTCTGCGGCCTCTGGCCCAGGAGGGCGGATACGGCCAGCTCAACGTGCTCGACACTGAAAAGAGCCGGGTTGAACTGGAATCCAGCATCCGCTCCACCCGCGCCGAGATCACCAGGCTCCAGGCCGAATCGGCACAGAAGGAAGCCTTGCTGGCCGGTGAGATCGCTTCAACGCGCTCCAGTCTGGTGGCCACCCGCAACCGTCTCCGGCAGACGGTGCTCAAGGCGCCTCTCGATGGCACGGTGCTCGATCTCCAGGCCAAGCCCGGGTTGGTGGCCCGTGGCACCGAACCCCTGCTCAAGCTGGTGCCCAGCGACAACCTCCGGGCCGAGGTCGACCTGCCCGATGCCGACCTTGCCTTCGTGCGCCCCGGCCAGAGAGCCGAAGTCGAGTTTTCCGCCTACCCGCGTGACCGCTACGGCTGGTTGCCCGCCGAGGTCGTCTCCATCGGTACCGATGCGCTGCCGCCCGCCGAAAACAGCCCCGTGCAAACCCCACGCTTTCCAGCAAAGCTGCAGCTCAGCCGCCAATACCTCGAAGCCGATGGCCAGCGCTATTCGCTTCAGGCCGGCATGGCCCTCACCGCCCACCTCAAACTCGACAAAGTCAGCATCCTCGAACTCTTGTTTTCCAGCTTTGCCGGCGGTGCACGTGCCCTGCGCACCATCCGCTGACGTTGGCGCTGCGGGTGCTGCTGCTGCACCAGAATTTTCCTGGTCAGTTCCAGCATCTGGCGCCCGCCCTTGTGAACCGCGGCGACGACGTGGTGGCGGTGGGCCGCCGAACGGGCAGCTATCCGTCCCTGGCTGGCCGTCTGCGCTGGCTCGCCACGGGCGGCAACGTGCACAACGATCTGCGCCATGGCGATGCCGAGCGGCGCCTGCTGGCTCCCTGGCACCAGGCACGCCGGGTGGTGGCCTGCCTCACGCCCTTGGCCGCGTCGGGATGGCGGCCCGATGTGGTGCTCGCGCATAGTTTCTGGGGCGATGCGCTCCTGCTCGACGACCTCTTCCCCGCCGCCCCCCTGGTGGCCCTGCTCGAACTCGACCTCAGCTCCCCCCAGGTGTGGGGCGGGGCGGCCTCACCAGGCAGGCGGCAGCTGCAGCAGTGGGCTGATGCTCTGGCCATCCGCCGCATGGCGGTGGGGCTCACGGCCAGCCGCTTCCAGCGCGACAGCTACCCGGCCTGGCTGCACCCCCGCCTCCGGGTGATCCACGAAGGCGTGGACCTGCAGGCCTGTGCCCCCGATCCGCTCGCCCGCCTCCAGCTCCCCGGCGGCGTCAACCTCGGCCCCGAAGCGATGGTGCTCAGCTTTGCGGCCCGCAGTCTCGAACCACTGCGGGGCCTCGATCGTTTGCTGGCCGTGCTGCCGGCCCTGCAACGTCGCCTGCCCCGCCTGCAGGTGGTGCTGGCCGGTGCCTGCGACCGCGGTTGCTACGGCGCCGCACCCCCCGGCAGCGAGAGCTGGTTGGCCCATCTGCTGGCTCGCCTCGGCGACAGCATCGACCGCAGCCGCCTGCACACCCCCGGCCTGCTGCCCCGTTCCCAGCTCAGGTGCCTGTTCCAGATCAGCCGCATGCACGTTTACCTCAGCCGCCCCTACGTGCCCAGCTGGAGCCTGCTGGAGGCGATGGCCTGCGGCGCTCCCGTTCTGGCCAGCCAGGATGCCGGCGTGGAGGGGCTGGTGCTGGAGGGGGTGAACGGCCGGCTGCTGCCCGCCGACGATCCGCAGGCCCTGCTCGACCTGCTCGTGCCCCTGCTGGAGCAGCCCGCTGCTGCCGCCGCGCTGCGGCTCGGTGCCCGCCGTCATGTGGCCGCCCACTTCGATCACCGCCGTTGCGTCAACGCCCAGATCGAGCTGCTCGATGCGGTGGCCCGTGGCCAGGAGCTCCCCTCGCCATGAGCACCCCATCGGCGTCATGGACGGAGCTGCTGCGGCGTGCTCTTGCCGAGGCCGACTGGCCCGTGGCCGAAGGGGCCCTGCAGCGGTTGCTGTTGCTCACCCCCGAGGCCCCTGATCTGCTCGACCTGCTCGGCTACGTGCTGCTGATGCAAGGGCGCTTCGATGCCTGCGAAGCTGCCCTGGAGCGGGCCCTGGCCGCTGGCAGCCGCAGCTTCTGGACGCCCCACAAGCTCGGCGACGCCCATCGCGGCCGCCAGCGCCTGACGGCCGCGGCCGCGGCCTACGAGCAGGCTCTCGCCTGGGGCAGCGACAGCTCCCTCACCGTGCGCAACCTGCTGGAGGTGCTGGTGCCCCTCGATCCGGCGCGAGCGCTGCAGCGTCTGCAGCAATTGGCGAGCCAGCAGCAACCCGGCTGGCAGGAGGGCGCCTGCGCCGCCGCCAGCTCCGGCTTGGCCCCCGAACTGGCGGAGTGGCTCTGCGCCAATGGCGCCGCCGATCAGACGGTGCGGGCCCTGGTCTGCATGCGGCGCCTCAGCTGCCTGGATCTCGACGGGGCCATGCAGCTTCTGCGTGCCATCGACACCCCCTGGTCAGCTCCCCTGCGGCAGCGGCTCGAACGGTTGCAGTCGCCCCTTCCGCAGCCCGAGGGTCACTGAAGCCGGCGCAGCGGGTGATCGGGCGGCAGGGCCTTCACCAGTTCGGCCCGGCCCCCCCAGCGCAGCAGGCAGCCGATCCGTTCGGCCACCACGGCGGCGAGGGCTGCTGGATCGAGGGCCTGCCGCACCGCCCGCCGCCCCGCCGCGCCCAGCTGGGCCGCTTGGTCCGGATGCTCGGCCAGCCGCCGCAGGGCCGCCGCCGCCACCTCCAGATCCGGTTCGCCCCAGCACCAACCGGCCCGGTAGTCGCCCTCACTGCGTTGGATCGCCACCCGGCGGCAGGGCACCAGCACCGCACTTCCCGGGGGCATGAAGCAGA